>DSTMC04003__coassemble_680_pt1 | contig 67290 bp, 56 predicted proteins | sample DSTMC04003__metabat2_high_PE_023 | metagenome-assembled genome bin DSTMC04003 | reverse complement strand
GCTCTTTAGTTTTGCATTTATCACTGACTGGTTAATTTTTCCATACAATTCAACCGCTTCTGCATATTCATTCCTCGATAATTTGCAAATCAGATATCTGCATGCAATATTCGCATCCTCAGCCCAATCCAACTCTGCATATATGCTTTCAGCCACTTCAATACTACCATTTAATTCTAAGCAAAGCGCATACAAATACTTGACAACTGAATCTTTTTTCACTTCTTCAGAAAAGCCCTGATATCTATCAACAACATTTTCAAGGTACTTCTTCTCGTTGACACCTAAATTATACGCAGTTTCTAGATACAGCATCGCAACAAGTTTTTTATTGCTTTTATACTGTTTATTGTCCTTCAATGAATCCAACAGCCCCATGAGTTCAACCAATCTATCTCTATACTCATAATGACCATCGCGCCATACAAGATTGATACTTTTTATCTCTGCAAAAACTGAATACAAAAGTATATTTTCTTTGCGGCTTTTCTGGTAGAGTCCTCTAAACAGATCTGTAGCCATTGAATATTTTTGCAAATTGAATAATGCCAATCCATAATATTGCTTAACAGTATCAGCTATCTCCAAAGAGGTATCATCCATTATTTCTTTGCACAGTGTTACAACTGCATCCCATAACTGAGATGCAAACATTTTGTCCAGTACTATTATCTGACTTTCAATACAATGACTCGCATATGTATATGCTCCTACTGGTACAGGATTTTTATAGTATTGTTCAAGCCATAATAATTCACCTTTATATTGTTCTGTGAGCTCGTCTGCAGAAATATCAATTTCTTTACCGTCATGTAGATCTGCAATACGTCTATAAAACAATAAGGTTTCAACGCCTTCAATTCCGGTAAGGTTGTATGTAAATATCTTATCAAGCTCTAATCTCAGTTTATCTAACTGCATTTCCAGTATAAACTCTTTACATGCTTGAATTTTTTCTTGAACAAGGCTTTGAAGCAATCTCGGATCAACGATCTGCTCATTAGCCCTTATCGGACAGAACGTACAATCTTTATCATCTCCTGTATTAACAATTATACCCGCATATATCTGATTAAACTGCACATCATCTAGTCTTCTGCGCGGCAAGAAGAAATAGTTGGCTATATCCTTGTATTTTGAAACTAAATCTAATACTTCTGTGTTGGATATTGGATATAATTCAATTCCGGCTTTTTCTAACAATTCCTTCGTATCCTTATATCCTTTAGTCGTAGTTGTAAGTGTTTTATTACAAAACAAATAAATCAACTCAAGCTCATCTCCATAATATTTGATGGCTTGGTTCATTGATTCTTTTATTTTAGAATAGCTTACTTTTCCTTCAAAATATTTTGCCTGAAAACTAATTTTTCTTGGCTTAACTCCATCAGAATGTGCTAATTCTAGGATTGGTAATACTTCGACTCCCGGGTTATTATGATCTGAATGGGGGATTATACCACCGCCCAAAAATTCCAAGGAAAACAAACGCCTTGCCATATCTTCAAAAGCACCTGTTGCATCATCATTACATACAGCGAATTGTGCCCATGTTAGATTTGGATAATGTTTTTCAACAGATGCCATATACAACCCCTGCCTTTCTAATTTTATCACATAATACCAATTCGGAAAAATATTCTCATTTTGCGCTATTACATAAAGAGATAATATATCTGAATTGAAATTGTAGTTAATGTCTATATTTTCTCTTAAATGATAGACCTCACATTTATCTCAATTTTATCAAATTCGCGTACATTTCGCTATCCCTTATTTTCATGCAACTCTATGTCAATTACTGCCCATTCCACTACACCATTTACTACACCATTTTCGCAAAAAATGACGATTTTTGACGCCCTCAGACAAAAAGTAAGAACCCGCAAAAACCTTGTAAAATAAGGCTTTACGGGCTCTGACGCCACAGGACAAAACCACCCCAAACGAGCCAAGAGGTGAGTGCTAATTTTCTGAAAAAATATGTCCGCCTCACAGCGTCTGCACAATCGGACAGAAAATCATTTACGATTTTCTGCTCCGTTGTGCCGCCGAAGGCGGGCTGGAATTGCAAAAGAAACCTTTTTTATCTGTTCGTGCAGCGATATAATTCCCCATCACGCCACTCAATATCATAAATCTCTCCACCCCTTGCACGAAGCCCCGTAATCCTGCCGTTCTTCCACGCTTTCGGCAGGGCAGGGAGAAGCTTTGCCTTACCGTTATGACTCTGCAAAAGCATTTCTGCAATTCCGGAAACAAGCCCGAAATTGCCATCGATCTGGAACGGCGGATGATTATCGAACAGGTTGGGAAGCATTGAGCTTTTCAGCAGGGCGGCAATATTTTCATGGCATTTGTCACCATCACCAAGCCTCGCCCACATATTGATAATCCAGGCTCTTGACCATCCTGTGTGACCGCCGTCGTTTGACAGCCTGCGTTCCAGCGTTTTTCTTGCGGCCGCAAGCAGCTCTTCGCTGTTTTCACAATCAAAAAACTGTTTTCCCGGGTAGAGAGCAAACAGGTGCGAAATGTGGCGGTGACCAATTTCGATTTCTTCATAAGGCTCCGCCCACTCCTGAATGGTACCGTTCGTTTCAATCTGGGGCTTGGGGAGTTTTTCGAGTATAGCCGTGTAACGCTTGATTTCGTCATCCTCGAGCATTCCCGTTTCAATAAGTCCATGGAACAGTTCGTACAAAATCTGCGCGTCCATCGAAGCACCCTCACACAGATTTCCATGTTCACCGTTTGAAAGAAGATAGGAATTTTCAGGGGAGGTTGTGGGAGATACCACAAGCTGGCCTTTATCATTTTCAATCAACGTATCTTCAAAGAAAAGTGCGGCTTCCTTAATGATGGGCAGATACTCTGAAAGGAATTCTTTATCGCCCGTATAACGGTAATGTTCAAAAATATGGAGACAAAGCCATGCAGCACCCATTTGCCAGTAGGTCGAAGACGGCCAGGTATCCTGCGGCGCACAGTCTCCCCACAGATCGGTGTTGTGGTGAGCCATCCAGCCTCTTGCACCGTACATTTTTTCCGCGACATGTTTTCCGTTGTCAACCATTCGCTTTATGTGATCGAACAATGGTTTGTGAAGTTCGGAAAGACCTGTATTTTCCGCACACCAATAGTTCATCTGAGTGTTAATGTTTATGGTATATTTGCTGTCCCATACGGGAGTAAAACTGTCGTTCCATATTCCCTGTAAATTTGCGGGCAGACTGCCCTCCCGACTGGAAGCAATCAGCAAATATCTGCCGTAAGCAAAGGCAAGATTGATAAGGCCATTATCCTCGTCGCCGCTTTTTATTCTTTCAAGCCTTTCATCCGTCGGAAGATCGCTTTTATCCTCACATTCGATTGATAAGATACAGCGGTTCATAAGCTCCGAAACATCCGCAGCATGCCGTTTTTTCAGTTCTTCATAGCCCAGCTTTTCTGCCTGATCAAGCGTTTTTACAGCTTCTTCCAGATAGTTGTCACAATAAAAACTCGTCTGCGAGGTCATAAGTATTTCTGCGTTTCCGCCGCAGTGAAGCGTTCTTCCCTTTATATAAGGATTTCCGCTTACAGCGCGGATTACAAGGCAGTATTTCACGCCGTCTGCTCCCGCCTGCCCCTCCATGCACAGAGTATTTTCTGACAGCTTATATATTTTTTCACAATAAACGGCGCGTTCCATGATAATACGCAGAGGTGTGCCCTCACATTTTACCGCCATGACCTTGTCCGGGCAGGAAAGAAAACTTTCGCGGCAAAAATGCATGCCGTTCTTTGTATAGCTTACAGTATGTATGCCCTTTTCTATATCCAGTTCACGCTTGTAATCCGGAAGTGTCTCAACCCGGTTAAGCTGTTCGCTCCAGTAATCGCGGAGCCCGAGAAAATATATCCGTTCCTCGCTTTCGGGAATAAAAAACACATCCGCAAGAGGCTCGTAATGGCTCTGATAATCGGGAACAGCGGCAACTGTTTCGTTGGCAAGCTCTTCCGCCGCACGTATTTTCCCCTCACGGATCAGCCGTTGTATCACAGGAATATTTTCTTTTGCATCAGGATTTATCCTGTCACGAAAACCGCCCCACCATATGCTGTCGTTGTTGAGCTGAAAACGGTCTATCACAGTGCCGCCAAAACACATTGCTCCCATAACGCCATTGCCTACAGGGAGGGCTTTATTCCAATTGTCAGCAGGCGCCTTATACCATAATGTATCCATGAATTTTCCCTTTCTGAAAAACTTATTTTTTTTGCTTTCTGGAGCGTATTCGAAACTCCCTTTCTCAGTCTGTCTGCTGCTCTTTTCTCCATCGCATAATGATCAACGGAATCTGAAGCGCCAGCATCGCCACCCATCCGAAGAAATTCGCCCACGCCAGCCGGTCGAACCCGCCGTGCAGGATATGGATCATCAGCCATGCCGAAAAGAAGCGTGCCGACATATTCAAAATGGTGCTGATCAGCGTAACTTTCAGATCTCCAAGCCCGCGGAAAAACCCCTGGATCGTATTGGTCGCCGCCGGCATGAGATACATCAGCGCGATCAGCCGAAGGTAAGAAACACCTAGCTGGATCACCTGCTCCGACCCATCGCTGACAAACAGCTGCATGATCGGGCGCGCCCCGAAAAACACCAGCACCGCCACCACGGACGTATAGACCAGCTGAATAAGAACCGATGAGAGAAATCCCTGCTTCATCCTCCGGATATTTCCCGCCCCTCTGTTCTGCGCCATAAAAGTCGTCGTCGCATGGGCGATATTCTGCTGGGGAGTCATGGCAAAATCATCGACCCGGTTGATCGCGGTGAACGCAGCGATAAACGCGACACCCTGCACATTCACCACCGTCTGCACACAGATTTTGCCAAGCTGAACGCACATCTGCTGCAGAGCGCTTGTAATTCCATAATTGAATGTCTTCCAGAGAATGGAACCGTCAAATACCTTCCACTTCTTACCCAGGCAGAGCAGCGGAACCTTTTTCCTGATATAGATCAGACAGAAAAGGCAGCACAGCATCTCGCTGAGCACGGTCGCAGCCGCGCTTCCCAAAACACCCCATCCAAGAACCACCACGAAAAACAGATCGCCGATCACATTCAGCAGCGCGCTGATCATCAGAAAATAAAGGGGCACCTTGCTGTCTCCCAGCGCCCGCAGCGTATTGGAAAAGAAATTGTAGATAAAGGTAAAGATCAATCCAAGAAAGATAATTCTCAGATATCCCTTGGCGTCGCCGATAATATTCTCCGGAACCTGAAGCAGTTCCAGCAGCGGATGGGCAAACACGATCAGAAGAACAGAAATCACCGCCGAAAATCCCAGGCCTCCCAGCATCGACGTACTGATCTGCCGTTCCAGAAGATCATAGTCCTTCGCTCCGTAATGCGTGCTCATCAGGATTCCCGCTCCCATACACATTCCCGTAATAAACAGGATCACCATATTCATAATCGGACCTGCGGTTCCCACCGCCGCAAGGGCGTCGTCCCCGACAAATTTTCCTACAATTACAGAGTCCGCCGCATTATAGGTGAGCTGAAACAGATTTCCAAGCACCAGCGGAATCGTAAATCTTGTAATCTGTGAAATCATTGGTCCCTTTGTCATGTCCGTAGCCATCTTCTTCTCCTCCCGTTTCCATCACATGCCAGTGTCGTCCACCAGTAACCTTATTATAGCTCTCTTCCCCCTTGTCTGCAAATCCTATCCGCGTTATGATAGAGAAAACGTAACCTTTCGGTCAGCGGAACGGTTACAGAACTGCGGCTGCGTATTCGGCGGTAATCCGGCCGTATACTGTATGGAAACCGACGAGGAAACATACGGCGCAGAGGCCCGCGCAAAATACGGACCGGACGCGTCTGAACGAAGCCGTCACCGAAGGCATAAGCCCGGAAAGCAAGGAAGCGGGACGTATCGTAATGCTGCACAAAGAATGGCTGGGAATGACCTGGAAAAAGTATTCGAAAGAGGCGCACCGGGCCCTTGGCAGTCTGTATACCTCCGATGAACGGTTTAAACATTATTACGATCAGGAAGTGCCGGGCTGTGCCGAATTCCTGGAACAGGCGATTCTCTGCAACATAGACGGACAGTGATTCCCAAAATCCGAAAAAACATTCCAACGCAACGGACCGTGAGAAATGCAGTCCATTTCTGCATTTCTCACGGTCCCTGTTTTTCCAGTGAAATCTGCCTGGTACAAACCCAGTCCATCAGTTCCTGGTTATGGCTGACGGCAATCAGGCCGATTCCTCTTCTTTCCACTTCTTTCAGCAGAAAATTCCAGATCTGGCTCTGCGTGATCAGATCCAACATCGTACTGATCTCATCTGCGATCAGAAACTTTGTCCTCTTTCCCAGTGCTCTGGCAATACTGAATCTTTGCAGTTCGCCTCCGGACAACTCGCCCGGAAAACGATTCAGCCAGTCTGGTTCAATTCCAAGTTCACGGATCACACGCTCTTCCACCGCGTCCCCTTCCAGCAGCACTTCTCTCATGCGCAGTCTTGGATTCACCGCAAATTCCGGCTGCTGCCAGATCATCTGTACCGGACAGTATCCGCGGTAAGAAGCCAGCGGCTTTCCATCCAGAAGGATTTCCCCCTGATCCGGCTTCAGATATCCGGAGAGCAGTTTACACAGAGTCGTTTTTCCATAGCCGCTGGGAGCCGCCAGACCGACTCTCTCCTTCTGGCTTACGGTAAGACTGAAATTCTCCAAAATCTGTCTTCCATCTTCCCGGTAACGGTAAGATACATTTTTTATTTCCAGATTCATCTTATTCTCCATTCCGCCGCCTTCTTCCAGCGGCAAAAATCCTCACAAAACATTGTACCCTTATTCCGCATGGATACATCTGACACTGCCGCCGCGAAGCTCCCGCCAAGGAATTTCCTGGCTGCACGCTTCCGTCCGCTGACTGCACCTTGGGGCAAACGGGCACCCGGCGGGGAGATCCTTTACATAGGGCTGTGTTCCTTTGATAAACTGAAATCCATGCTTTGGCATGGCTCTCCACAAAGCCTTGGTATACGGATGGCGCAGCGTTTCTTCCCGTTCAAAATCTTCCACGGCAGCTTCCTCCACGGTCATTCCCGCATAGAAAACCACAATCCTGTCCGCCACCTCCAGGGCAAGTTCCAGGTCGTGGGTGATCACCAGCACACCCGCGCCCATGTCCGCAAGTTCCCGAAAATGTGCCATCGCACGTTTTGCTACTTTCAGATCCAGTCCGGGCGTCGGCTCATCCGCGATCACCAGCTTCGGGGATTCGATCATCGCGGTGGAAATCAGGACTCTCCGGTTCATTCCTCCGGAAAGTTCGAAAGGATACAAATCTTCTACCTCTTCTTTCAGTTCATACCGTCGAAAGATTTCCCGCAGTCTGTTTCTGGCCTGAATCCCCTTGTCGCCCTTCCGGATCTGCGGTCCGATTTTCATCAGCGGATTCAGATATGCCGTACTCTGGGGTACAAGAACAATCTCTTTTCCCCTGAGTTTTTCGATCCTTTTCTGTGTCAGTTCCTCCCCGCAATAGGTGATGGTTCCGCCCATGACCGCATTGTAAGGCAGCACGCCCATAACCCCATGCGCCAGAAGGCTTTTTCCGGAACCGCTGGAGCCCACGACCGCCACCATCTCTCCCTGACGGACTTCCACATCAAGATTTCGTATGACAGGAAGTTCCGTCTGATGCATTCCGCGGTCATACTGGGTAAAACGAATGCTCATATTTTCTATTTTCAATATCGGCTCTTTTTCATTCCATGTCTTTTTTGTCTCTTCCATCATTATCCGCTTTCCCTTTCTCTTCCGGAACTTTACTGATGTACGCTGTTCGGATCCAGCAGCTTCCTCAGACTTTCCCCCAGTACATAAAACATGATAACGGTTACAACCAGAAGAATGCCCGGAAACAGCGCCAGCCACCATTTTCCGGTCACCAGATATTTCATCGCCTCGGACAGGATAATGCCGATGGCAGGCTGCTCCGTGGAGAGACCGAATCCCAGAAACGTGACACTGGATTCATGGAGGATCGCATGTGGAAACAGCAGCACCAGACCTACGAGAAACTGCGGCAGAAGATGCGGCAGCATATGCTTCCTGGCAATGTACCACCCGCTTTTTCCAAGTTTCGCAGAAATCTGAATATACGGACTTTCCTTCAGCTGTATGACTTCCGCCCGGATCAGCCGGGCAAGAGAAGGCCAGTGGGTCAGCGCCACGCCGATAACGACGCCTTTCAGTCCCTTTCCCAGAGCTACGGAAATCAGGATCAGAAGCAGAATATGGGGCACTCCCATGATCAGATCAATGACAAAAGAAATGATGCTGTCCGCGGTTTTTCCCAATGTAGCTGCCGCGATTCCAAGAACCAGCGCCACCACGGCGCTGACCGCCGCCGACACAACACCGATCAGAATACTCAGCGAAAGGCCCTTTAGCGTGCGCGCCAGCATATCTCTTCCCAGCCAGTCCGTGCCGAAGATATAACGAAAACACGGGGCAAGGTTTTTTCTGGAAAAATCCGTCACTCTTGCCGCCTCCGTGTTCAAATTTCCCAAAACGCAGACAATTACAAGAAAAGCAATCGAGAAAAAGATTCCGATCATCATCCGCTGTCTTCGATTGAAAAACTTCATTTTACAGTTCCTCCTCTTCTGATCCGCGGGTCAATCATTCCATAAAGAAGATTGGCCGCCAGATTTCCGCCGAAGACGATCAGCGCACTGACAATGGTGATCGCCATCAACAGCGGAAGATCGCTGCCAAGTCCCGCCGCCACTGCCGCCTGACCAAGGCCCGGATAGGAAAACACCTGTTCCACCAGGACGGATCCGCCGAAGATTTCACTGATGGAAGCGAAATGAAGCGTCACCGCTGGAAGCAGCACATTCCGGAAACCATAATACCGGAACAGCCGCCATCCTTTTTCTCCTCTCATCCTTGCAAACAGCACATAATCGCTCTGCATTACATCGATCATTTTTTCCCGGGTATGCAGCGCAATGTTGGAAACTCCTGTTATGCTCAATGTCAGCGCAGGAAGCACCGCATGGTAAACTCTGTCCAGAAAGGTCACTCCGCTGGCTTCCACACCGATCGGAACACTCAGCCCGATCGGAAAGAGCTGCAGCCAGACACTGAAAATCATCAGGAGCAGCAGCGCCAGCCAGAAGGCCGGAGTGCTGGAGACGACAAGACAGTATCCCCGGATCAGCTTGTCCACAAATTTTCCCTGGTTCATTCCGGAGACTACTCCCAACAGGAAACCAAGGACTCCCGAAATGATCCATGCGGTGATCATCAGAAACAGCGAATTGGAAAGCTTCACTGCAATCACCTCTGTGACCGGCTGGCGGTACAGCAGGGAAATCCCCATGTCTCCCCGAACGAAGTCGCCGGCCCAGGACAGATACTGCCGGATCGGAGGGGTATTGACGCCCCAGTACTCCTCCAGCTTCTCTCTCTGTTCCTGACTCATGGTTCCCAGCGCCGCCTGACCCACGTTTGCCTGCAGCGGATCAATGGGCGATGCCTTCATTAACGCAAAAGTGACCATGCTGATGCAGATGGTCAAAAGAAGGATCCTTATTAAGTTTTTCCCGATAAACACGATCCAGCGTCTCTTCATTTTTTCCTCCCCGCATAAGCAGACTGCCATTCCGGGAAGGTCGGAAAACCTCCCCGGAGCTGCAGTCTCTATGACTTCTTTATTCCCAGTTCCACTGGTCTACGTTATTAATGATCGACCACCCGTGTCCGTGGGGATGAATCTTCTGATCCGCGATCTGCAGTCCGTCTCTCACGAAGTACAGATGATCCACATTGCAGAGCCAGATCCACGGAATATCACCTTCCTGTGTAATGCCCGTCGTACCGTCCCACTGAGCCTTTTTCCATAACTCATAAGACTCTTCCAGAGAACCGGCCGCCAGTGCCTGATCCATATACTGGTCCACCGCTTCGTTGGCATACGGTGAATATCCTGCCATTCCAATTCCGCTGTCCGAAAGTGTATGATAAATATTATAAAGCTCCATTGGCGTGTGCGCACCCCATCCCCACATCAGAGGGTCTGACTGCGCTCTGTCGTACGCCACATCCCAGCCGACACCCTCTGTGGTGACGCGTATTCCAAGCTCTCTCAGCTGGTTCGCCGTATCTTCCGCCAATGCCTGGCGGACAGAATCACCGGTGCTGAACATCAGTGTAAACTCGGCTTTCACCCCGTCTTTTTCACGGATTCCGTCGCTGCCTTCCTTCCATCCGGCTTCTTCCAGGATTCGCACCGCCTCTTCCGGATCGTAAGCAACTTCACAGTCCTCGTTGTACCATGGCATCTTGTCGCATACACTGTAGGCGGCGGTTCCGTATCCGTTCAGCACATTGTCGATCATTTCCTGACGGTCAATGCCGATGTTGATCGCACGTCTCACGCGGACATCCGCAGTGAATGCGTTTCCGTAGGTAATGCCGTCTTTTTCCTGCGGCTCAACACACGGCAGGTTAAATCCACGGTTGTCCACCGTATCTACCCGGAACAGTTCATACCCTTCTATCTGCTGGTCGCTGTAGGAAGCAGCCGTATGAGCCACATCCACCTGTCCGGACATTGCAGCAGCCAGGGCGGCATCCTCTTCCGTAAACAGAACCGTCACTTTCTTCATCTTCGGCGCCTCCCCGTAATACTCCGGATTAGCCTCGAAAATCACCTGCTGCCCGCGATCCCACTGCTTCATGATATAACGCCCCGAACCGATGGGGTTCTGTCCATAATTCTCATCGTACGCATGCTCAGGAACGATTCCCACAACCGCCATGGTATACGGCCAGATAGAATACGGCCTTGTCATTCGAAATTCTACCGTCGTATTGTCTGTTGCCACTGCCTCTTCCAGCATCGTAAAGTCATTGACAGAACTTTTCTCTTTGCAGTTGTTATACGTAAAAGCCACATCTTCGGCAGTGAGCGGCTCACCATCCGTAAATTTCACATCATCCCTGATGGTGACGGTCCATGTCAAACCATCTTCGCTCACGTGATAGTCCGTCGCCAGATCCAGTCCGATCTCCAGATCTTGGTTCGTTACCGTCAGCGTACTCTGGATCAGCGGCTCATGCACATGCTCGCCTGCTCCCCATCCATACGCCGGGTCAAAGCCGGATTCCGGCTCTGAGGTCGTCGGCATAGTGACGATCACCTCATCTTTTGTACTTTCCTGTGATCCTTCCTGTACCTTCTCATCAGAAACACCGGACGTCTGTGCGGTCTGTTCCTGGTTCTGTCCGCATCCGGCAAAAACGCCGGCAGCAAGGGAAAACGCGCAGAGAAACGCGATTATTTTCTTTTTCATTCCTCTTCCTCCCAAAATATTTGAACTATATAAAAAATATCAGATTGTTCATTCTTTAACAAGCCCCATGGGGGGATAAAATTTTTCATTTTCAAACACGCTCTAAGCATTTCCCTTGCAGCCGCTCCGGATATCGCTTCCAATCCAACGGACATCGTCCTGGTTCTGGACCGCCCCGGCAGTATGGCAGGGCCGCCTCTCGCCAGTCTCAAAGCCGGCGCCAAAACATTTATCGACATCATCGATGAAGCCACGGACAGCGGACAGGACGGGCAGATCGGTTCCGGCAGCAGGATCGGCATCGTCAGCTTCTCCGGCACCGCCGCGACAGACGCACAGCTGATCACCTCCGTGGACACGCTGAAATCTGCCGTGGATCAGCTCACTGCCGGAGGTTCCACCAATCATGCCGACGCATTCACCGGTTGCCGCGGAAGCAAGAGCTTTGGGAATCGTCATTTACTGCAAAGTGCGCTTTATCGCCCACAATATTGATACCGACTTCCGGTGCTGTGAATCGGTTGTAACCTTCTGACCGGAACAAAAATACAGCCGTAACAGTTCAATGTTTCGAACTATTACGGCTGTTACACTTTTCCTTTCCCTACCTTTTCTCCGTCACACTTTGATCTCCATCAGCCGCCCGTCCCCTCTCAGATATTTCCGGTAGATACCGAAAAATACCACGGTGGAGAGCACCGCCGCCGTACCGTCCGCGATCGGCTCCGCATAGAACGCAGAACTTGCCGCAAAAAAGACCGGAAGCGCACAGGTGGAAGCCAGATACAAACCTTTCCGGAACAAAGAAAGGGTCAGAGAAATTCCGGTCATTCCAAGGGCAGTCAGGCTGTCCACAAAGACATACTGAAAACTCAGCGGTATGATCATCATCGTAAATACCCGGATGCCCCACACTGCCAGCTCTCTGTATTCCGCGTCGCTGGTAAAGATCCGGACAAAGATCTCCGGCATGATCCTTGACAGAAGGAACATCAGCGTGGTAAAGCAGATACACAGCATAAGAACCCAGAACACAGTCTTCCGGATCCTTGCCGGCTGATTCGCCCCGTAATTATAGCTGATCAGAGGCTGAGATCCTCCGGTGATCCCCAGCATCGGCGAAGTGATCAGCAGCATATAACTCTGTACAATGGTTGCAGCGGTGATCAGCGTATCCCCGTACTCTTTTCCCCCATAGTACTGCAGAACCGCATTCATCACAATGATAATGACACTGTCTGTGGCGAGGATCAGAAACGGAGAAAAGCCGATGGTCAGGATCCGTTTTGCAGTTGCCGGTTCCGGCCGCACGATCGTCAGCGGAATCCGCATTTTCTTTCTCCGCAGTGTGCAGAGCACGAATATGCAGGAGCTCATCTGAGCAATCACCGTCGCCACCGCTGCCCCCGCAATATTCATATGAAATCCAAAAATAAACACCGGATCCAGCACAATGTTGACCACCGCGCCGATCATCGTCGTCATCATTCCAAGTCCTGGAAATCCCTGCGCCGTGATAAAGTAATTCATTCCCATGGACAGCAATGCAAAAAAAGTTCCCAGCGTATAGATGGTCAGATAGGTGTTCGCATAAGGAAATGTCACCTCACTGGCACCAAACCAGCTCAGCAGCTGATTCTTGGTCAGCAGAAACACAACCGTCAGCACTGCCGACAGGATCAGCAGCATAGAAAAACTGTTTGCCTGGATACGCTGCGCGCTCTTTTCGTCCCCTGCTCCCAGACGCACGGAAAAAAGCACCGATCCGCCGATTCCCACCAGCGTTCCGAAAGACGAAAGCAGCGTGATGATCGGTGCGCACACTCCCGCCCCCGCCAGAGAATCCGCTCCGATCACCGGGATATTTCCCACATAAATCCGGTCTACGATACTGTATAATACGTTGACAAGCTGCGCAAGCATAAACGGAACCGACGTCTTCAGCACGAGCAGCGGGATCGAGTCCCGTCCATAATCATTGGTTTTCTTCATCCTTGGTATCCCCCCGATTCTTTTTAACCGCAGACCATTATAGCAGAATCACTGCCCGTGCACAATCTTCCTGTTTAAAAATTCATTTGTCAAACAAATACTCATATTTTCTTCTCTGATGAAGCAGAATTTCCTGAATACGCCTTTTTTGTTTTTCCGGATAAAATTCTTCCTGTTCAAGAAGCTCTTCCACTTCCTTCTCATCGAAAGAAAAATGCATCGGCTGACCATATAGTTGTTCCACAGCATCCAACTGTTCGTCAAAATCCCGGGACAGTGTTTTTGCCTGAACCTGAGGAATCCGATAATTCAACCATAAAAACACCTACATTTCAATCTGAATCCAGAAATTATCCTCAGCCATACGTCCCTGCGTTTTCTGTATGATCAGAAACGGATCATAAAACGGCAAATTCAGTTCCCGAAGCATCAGCTTCATTTGATCCCGTGTCCGCGGGAAACATCTGGACTCAAGAAATTCCTCATAATCTCTGTAATCCGGTTTCTCATTTCTTCCAAATGCACGATACATATAATCGCTGACAAAATTTTTTACAAAAATTTTCTGATTTCGTTCATCAACATCTATGATTGTACAGAGATCATTGCCGCAGAAATATTTCAGGCGAAGGGGATATTTTTTTTCGGGAATCATAAGTTCGTCTTTCAGCTGCGGATGCTCTTTCAGGATCTTCAGTAAGGCGACGATCGGGCCAGACACTTCCTTCTTGCCACTTTCCCAGTGCTGAACCGTTTTCACCGATACATTTGCAAAAGCCGCAAAATTCTTCTGCGTGAAATCCAATTTCTTCCTCAATTGCCTTATCTCTTCTCCAGATACTGTTTTTTGATGGGCGAACTCCAATACCTCTACCTCCCTGTCTTCCGCTTTTTTATCGTTTCAACATTTTCTCTTTTCTTATTTCTCAATCAAACTCTTTTTTCAGTATACCACAGATTCTATACGCTTATAAGTGTTTCGGGATAATTTTTTACCTCATTTACCTAAATTTTAGGTGTTATCTTTCTAATAATACCTAAAATTTAGGCTTTTTCAGCTTTCCCTATGATAAACGCACTGTCCTCCTACATAGGTTTCCTCCACCGGTACCCTGCGCAGTTCCGCCGCCGGAACCTGAAACGGGTTCTCCCCCAGCACAACGAAATCCGCCAGCATTCCCGCCTGGATCCTGCCTTTCTGCTTTTCCTCAAAAGACGCATAAGCTCCTTCTGACGTATAGGAATCCAGCGCTTCCTGCACATCCATCGCTTCCCGGGCGAGATATGGGCCTGCGGTTCCGTCCAGTGTCCTGCGGGTAACGGCGCACTGGATACCTGCCATCACATCCGGCAGTTCCACCGGACAGTCGCTTCCGTTGGAAACATGAACCCCTTTTTCCTTCAGCGTATGGAACGCATAACTGGAGGACGCCAGCTCCCTGCCCACACGCGCCTCCACGATCCGCAGATCATAATCCAGAAAAATCGTCTGGGCATAAACATGAAGCCCAAGCTTCTCGATCCGTTCCAACTGTTCCTGCCGGGTAATCTGGCAGTGAACGATCCCATGACGATGATCCTCTCTGGGCTTTTCCTGCAACGCTTGCTCATACGCATCCAGAATCCAGTCCAGGATCCCGTCGCCAATCGCATGGATAGCGGTCTGCATCCCATTCCGGTTCGCCAGCGCCGTCAGTTCCTCCAATTGTTTCCTCGTCATCAGCGGAAGGCCCTGCACAGACGTCTCATCCTCATAGGAACGGCTCAGATACGCAGTGCGCGATCCCAGAGAACCATCCCCCACAATCTTCAGCGGCCCGATCCGGAAGAAAGTGCTTCCGGTTCCTGTATTCCATCCGGCATTCAAAAACCGCTGCAGTTCCTTCGGATCTGTAAACTGCGCCTGCTCATTGACCCGCACCGTCAGTTCCCCTTCCTGCTCCAGTTCCTGATACGCCCGGATCACCTGTTCATAAGGAACCGGCAGCGTCATGAAATCATCGGTCTGACAGGAAGTCACGCCGTATGCGTTGAGCTTCTTTACCGCGCGCCGCATCATCTCCCGGATCTGGTCCTGAGACGGCGCCGGAATCCGGCGGAACACATATTCCACCGCATTCTCCCGGAAAATCCCGTTGAACTCTCCGTCCGGATCCTTCTCAAAAAATCCGCCCTCCGGCTGCTGCGTTTCCTTTGTAATACCCATCAGTTCCAGCGCTCTGGAATTGACCACACAGCAATGCCCGCAGGCACGGATGATACAGATCGGACGCACCCAGGAAACCTCATCCAGATCCCAGCGGGTCGGAAATCTGCGTCCGTCCGCAAAGTAATCCTGATTCCACCCGCGGCCCATCAGCCAACACTCCTCCGCGCCCGGTTCGCCGGTCCTTTCTTCTCTGTCGAAAGTACGGAGATATTCCAGCATCTCCCCCAGGGACGACGTATGTTCCGCAAGCCCCGCCATACTCAGCGTATAGCCATAGTTCAGCAGATGCATATGAGAATCGTTGAACCCCGCGCAGACAAACTTTCCACCGAGGTCCACTTTTTTCGTATCGTTATCCACAAACTTCTCCAGATCCTCCCGATTTCCCACAGCGAGAAAGCGGTCCCCTTCCACAACAAAGGCAGACGCCAGAGGAAGCTGTCCTGTATAAACCTGTCCATGATCATAAAGTGTTTTCATCTTCGTCACGCTCCGTATCTCCGAATATTGTTTCAAATACGCTCTGCAGTGATCAGAAAAAACAACGAACGCTGCAGATACAAAAAACCGGGGAGGCCCGTTCACCGAGTTCCCCGGTTCTTACTGTTTTTTCTTATTCCGTGACAGTTCAGCCAGCTGAACTGTTCCTTATCTCGTCAGATTCTGTACAAACTCTTTCTCCACCTCTGCCTGGTATTCCCCGGCAAAGGTTCCCTCCCGGAATTTATCCAGCGCATGGTTCCGGAACTCTTCCCAGGATTCTTTTTCTTTCCAGACCATGATCGGATAGAAGAAAACTTCCTCTGCTTTTGCCGCTCTCTGGTCAATGGGCGAATCTCCAACCATCATCGCATGGTCTTTCTGATAGCCATATTCCAGAAGTTTTCCGATGCAGTACTCCTTGCTTCCGGTCTCCTGGGTCAGCACCAGGCCGACATGTTTCAGCAGATCGTAATATCCCCATTCTTCCACGATCTCGGTTCTGCTTGCGGCAGTGACGATCACGATATCCGCAAACTGTTCTGCAGCCTCCAGCGCTTCTCTCACACCTTCAAACGGCTTTTTATTCTTTTCTGAAATCATTTTCAGGGAACCGTTGACCAGTTCCGACCATTCCAGTGCTTTCTTCAGCGCCGGACTGCCCGTCCGCTCCACTTCTCTGCGCAGGCTGTCCGTAGAAAGTTCCTTTGACGTCTTCACCCAGTTGAGCAGACTGTCCAGATCTTCCACACGCTTATAATTCTCATTGACGTCTACCAGGATCTTCGCCAACGCCTCAAAACGGTTGATCCCACGATCCATACTATACAGACTGATCTCTCTCCACCGGCGCATGATCGCATCCCGGTACTCCCCGAGATCCCATTCGTATACCATGCAGGGAGCAAGGCTCTTTCTGTGCTTGATTTCCATGGTGTTCATCGCACATCCGTCGGAATCGATACAGATCAGATAATCATGTCTGCGCCTGTACCCCGCAAATACATCTTCCATTTCCCTTTCCTCCTTTATGTTCTGCAGTTCCCGCTCAAGAACATATTTGAAAACCGCAGACGTTGTCGTTCTTCATTACTTTTTATTATACCCCTGTATCTTGCGGTTTGCAAACCGAATGTTGCGCTTCTATGACAGTTCCGTGCCGCGTTTCTTTCTTCTCCATCCATCCCATAAAGGGCATAAGATCAAAAGACAGAGGCCTGCCGCCGTCATTGCCTGCCCTGCCTTTTGTCCGGGAGCAGAAAACCTCAGTTCAATCTGGTGTGTTCCTCTGGAAATCTTTGCTCCTGCGAACGCGGTATTCACCTTCTCCACTGGAACTTCCTCGCCGTCCACCAGAATCTCCAGCCCATTCTGATAAGGAATCGAAGTCACAAAATAGCAGTCTTCCTCCGCTTCCAGGCTGCAGTTCATAAGAGCTCCATCCTGTGTCTCCTCAAAGACAACCGGCACTGCGTCTTCTTTGACCAGAGCCTCCACCGGATATTCGTACCACTTGAAATCAGACAATTCAAACTTGCCCTTTGAAACCTCTATCTCCAACTGTTCCAGGCTTTCTCCCTCCGGCACAGTCAGGTAATAAGTAAATCTTGAATTCTGATTGGGATAGGAAGCATGATCGGAGGAAAGCCTGTTTCTGACGCCATTCACATCGATAGTCACTCTTTTTCCATCTTCGCTGGCAACACAGAATTCCAGAATCACAATACGATTCCTCACCGGCTCATCCAGCGTCAGCGTCACTTTCCCGGACTCCGCGGCATTCACTGCCACGCTGCCGTCCTGGTTTTGAACTTCAATGTCATGAGCGGTTTCTATTTTGGAAAACAGCGGTGTCTTTTCTTCCATTTTGGAATCTTCCAGACCGCCTTTTCTGGAATCACAGGTTTCTCCTTCCGGAATACCCATGCTGCCGTCTGTCTCTTTACCGGCATCGTCGCCTACTACCGTATTATGTACCAGCGCTTCCACATTCTCCGGAAACTCCAGTTCCGAAAATTGCTCTTCACTCATGGTTTTTGTGCTGAGGTAAGCGATCGGAAGAACATTCTCATTTTCCGCAAGAACGGAATTCCCTTTCCGCGCCCTGATCTCATACCCCACCGGAACCTTATCTTCCGTGGTCTGGAGATATTTGACACCCATCAGATATTCCTGAAATGGATTGACCTCACACAGCATCGCGACTCGGTTGTTGATCCGCACCGGCATACGCATAATATCAAAAAACCAGTTGGAATATTCCTCATTGCTGATGGAGGAATACATGGTCGAAGATTTCTGACCGGAATACAGCAGGCGGTTGGAGGAAATCAACGGCTCCTCCATTCCGTCCATTCTTGCCCACGGATCTTTTGCAACCGCCTCTGCCTCTTCCTCTGTAAAAGGGCTGACCCACTTTCCTTCCGGCACAAAGTCATCCTGCCGTGCCGTGTAAACAGAACAGACAAACGGCGCAACCAACAACAACGAATAGATACGCCTCCGGTTATAAAAAGGGATCAGACAGAGCACCATCACCAGCAGCACAGCATCCAGCAGCACACCGGAATAATATTCCGAACCTGCCAGTTTCGCCGATACCACCGCAATTCCTCCAAAGAAAAGCTCCGGCCAGATACGAATCTTCCACTGCTTTCTCTGAATCATCTGCAGGACTTCTACTGCCTGCAGCACCACCAGAGGAAGCAGCGGCATCAGAATCTTGACTCGCGCATAGAGCATTCCATTCAAAAAATAGGAAACAACAGGCAGCAGTACTGCCGCCAGCAATACAATACTCCGCTTTCTCAGCCGCCGGATCGCCAGTCCCACCAGCAATGCATACAGAGCGAACAAGGTCAGTCCGATTCCATATGGATCGTACAGAAGTCCCTTCAGCGAAAAATCCGGGCGGAATAGCTCTGCAATCGCCGTCCCCGCTCCCTGTCTTCTGTGCTCCAGCAGAACAAGAGCGGTAGGCAGTAACAGTACGCCCGCCATGCCGACCGCGATCGCCGCGGATCGCAGATATACAAACCATTTTTTCCTGTCCCTGGTCAACTCGTACATTCTCCACGTCATAAGCACGAGAACCGTAATGGAATAATAGAAGCTGTTATAGATCACCAACGTGAGCATGACCGTAAACAGTGTATACTTTCCTTTCTCCACCAGCTTCGGCAGAAGGAGAAGCGCAAGCAGTTCGTAAGGCATATAATTGACAAACATGACCTGCCGATGCGCCTGAAAAAAGCACCCCGCCGTCATCAGAAAGGTACTGCCGATAAACGCCATAAACGGCTCCATGCGGTTCTGGATAAGAAAACAGTAGCAGAGCAGACCGGAAGCCAGCACACAGACCAACATGGAAAAGATCAGAATATAGATCATCGGAACCTGCGGCAGAAGACATCCGATCACAATATCCGGGCGCAGATACCCATAGTAGGCGAATTCATAAGCGTTGCTTCCCCCTCCAAGCCACAGAAAATCCGGAAAGATCGTTCCCTGGGAAAGACAGGCATCTCTCAGCGTCTCCGCCAACTCCGCATGCTGGCTCATCCAGTCCGTATTGGACCCGAAGACCGATCCCTCCGGCACAAATAAATAAATCAGAACAAAAAACATGGCTGTCAGCACAAGCAGATAATACTTATGTTTTTTCAGTTCCAGTTTCATTTTTCCTCCTTCCTGACGCACTTGCTGCGTCATCAAGGTAGATTTGGAAGTTTACTTCCAAACTTTTCCTCCTCAAATCCTTTTTACAGAGAATCAAAACACAGCCATTCATATCTCTGGGCGGTCACATCAAATCTCACACTATTATCATAATTGTATTTCCTTAAAATCATACCGAAAGATTCCAAAATTTTCCCGAAAGAAATCCAGGTGTTTCCTTAAGATTTTCTTACATCACCCACAGGTACAATTCTCGCCATACCGAAATCATCGACTGCGGAGAGGCTGAAGCTGACAGCAACCGCTGGATCTGGGACAAACTGACTCCCTATAAAGCATTCATCTATGGCGCCCTTTCCGACCGGGCATAAATATCTCTTTTTCATTCTGTGAAAACAAGATTTTTCCGAAAAAAAGAGTCGTGTACGAATGTAAATTCGCCCCACGACTCTTTTTTATTATGTATTCCTTACTTCTTACAATATTCTCTTATCAAACAAGACGACGTACTGCAAGGATGGTGCGGTATGCTGCGTTGCCGCTGATCTTGATGCCATCTTTGGCATTGCTTGCATGTACGATCTGACCGCCGCCCATATAGATTGCAACATGTCCGTCATAGCAAATGATATCACCCGGCTGAGCTTCCGCATAAGATACGCCTCTTCCGACAGATCTCATCGCTGAGGAGGAATGCGGCAGGCTGTATCCGAAGCGTGCATAAACACTCATGATAAATCCGGAACAATCCGCTCCGTTTGTAAGGCTTGTACCGCCCCATACATACGGATTACCTACAAACTGTACTGCATAATCCACAACAGCCTGTCCCGTTGCGCTTCCGGAAGAGCTGGAAGAACCCTGATCCTCAGAGGTATCCTCTGCTTCCTCTCTGCTGCTACTGCTACCGCTGTTGCTGCTGGAACTGGACTCCTGACGGCTGGAAGATGAACTGCTGGATGACGAACTGTTGGAAGACTGCTGAGCTTCTGCTCTTCTGCTTTCTTCCGCCTGTCTTGCAGCCTCCGCCTGTCTCTCTGCCTCTGCCTGTCTTGCAGCTTCCTCTGCTGCCTGCTGTTCCTGAATTGCCTGAATCTGTGCGTTCTGCTCTGCGATCAGGTTTTCATATTCCGCTGCCTTTGCCTGCATGTCCGCAAGCTGTGCATCGTAATCTGCGGAGGTCGCTCTCTTTTCAGCGAGCATAGTCTGCAGTTCTGCCTGCTGAGCTTCCTGCTCGGCCTCGCTTGCCTCCAGTTCTGCCTTCTCAGTTTCCAGCTGCTCACTGTAATCGCTTACCTGCTGTGTAACAGCCATATATTTTTCCAGACACTCGCGATCGTAATCATACATCTTCTGTGTGTACTCCGCCTGGTTCAGGATATCGGACAGATCCTCGCCGGAAAGAAGCAGGGACGCCCATGCGGTGTTTCCGCCATTCTCGTACAGATACTGAATTCTGTCTTTCAGAGCCTCATACTGCTCTGCCTGATCCTGCTGTGCCTCTGCCAGCTTCTTCTGTGTCTCCTCGATCTCTGTCTGCTTGTTCGCAATGTCTGTTTTCAGAGACTCTACGGCAGCCATCGTCACAACCAGCTGTGCATCCAGTTCTCCAATCTGGCTTGTGATCGCCTGTTTCTGCTCTTCCAGATTGTTGATGGTATCCTGTGTCTCGCTTAACTGCGCGGTCGTCTGTGCTTTCTGCTGTTCCAGTTCATCTGTTGTTTTTGCCGCACTGACGGTCATTACCTGAGCGCTGCCGATCATTACTGTCAGCATCAAAGCAAGGATTTTCTTTCTCATTATCGTTATTCACTCCCGTTATACTACTTATTAATGAATGTTATGTTTTTTGTAACATTTCTGAAATACTTTTTTCAATTCCACTACATAATAGCACAATTTGGGAAAGCTTGCAACCATCAATCTATGTTTTTATTATGAACAATTCGTGAATAAGAGGGACGAAAGCAGGCAGGGACAGGTGGTATGGGTGTACGGCGGGCGGCTGCGAAGATGTGGAAACTCTAAACGTTTCGAAGTGCCTCCGGACGGGCACCGGAGCGATTCACCAGGAAATCTTTATGATTTCCCGGTTCAGCGCTCCTCAGACTCCGGGCGTGTAGCCCTGCGTCTGTCCCGCCCTCCGGCGCTTCGGAGCGTTAAGAGTTTCTCACACCTCTGCAGATGCCCGCCGCACACGCATACCACCGGCCCCTGCCTGCTTTCTGGGTGTTGGCGGCGTGAGGTGGGCGCCTTCGGCGCTTCATATATCTATAGTGTTTGTTTTGGTTTAAAGCATTATTTTGTTTGTTCTTCTTTCTCTGTGACTTCTATTTCCAGCTGTTTCAAAGTTCCGGTGTCTTTGAGGAGTTTGGTTCCCTGGAGGGTGATTTTGTTGGTTTTGAATTGTTTGGTTATTTTTTGATTTTGTTCTTCGTTGAAGTTCTGCATCTGGGAGGTGTCGGTGGTCAGGCCGACGGCGTCTTCCTGGATTCCGAGGACTGTGGTTTTTCCTCCTTTGAATTCTTCGTTTTTTATTTTTTCCAGTTCTTCTGTCAGGATTTCTTCATATCTATTCTCTGCGCTGATCACGGCTGCGGTGGATTTCTGGCTTTCGTCGGTTACGATGCCGATGACTTTTCCGCCTGTGGTCTCCGCGGCTTTTCTTACGATGGGCTCAAAACTGCCTCCGTCTGTGAAGATTGCCTCACATCCGTTCTGGTATTTCTGCTGAACTTCTGTCAGAAATTCCGGAGATACGGCGTCGGTTCCCCGTTCTTCGTATTGGATCCGGACTGCTCCTTTTTCCAGTTCCATTTCTGAAGCCGCCGTCTGTGCTCCCTGTAAAAATCCGGCGCCGTATTCTTTTGCTCTTTCCTCATCGGCGCCGCCATAATAGGCGAGGCTGGTATATCCTTCCTTTACCGCCGCATATCCTGCAAGGAATCCCGCTTCCTCATTCTCAAAAAGAATACATCTGGTATTTCCCCGCAGTCTCGCTCTTTCGCTTTTCTCCGCATGAGGTTCTCCGTCAAACATCAGGAACCGGACATCCCGGTATTCTCTCTGTGCCTCGTATACCGCTGCCCCAGCCGCTTCCCCATGGCAGATGATCACTTCTGCGCCTTTTTCCACAGCCTCATCCATCGCCTGTTCCACGGCTGCCCCGCTCTCATCCTCCGGTATGTAATAACCGGTCTGTTCTCCGGATGTTTCTCCATATGCCTGCACTGCCTGCCAGATGGCCTGATTAACTCCCAGGTCGTCGACACTTTCCCCGTCGGTGACAACTGCGATCGTTACCGGAGGCTCTTTTTCCTTTCCGCAGCCTCCAAGTCCGAAAAGCACAGCCGCTGCAAAACACAGGCAAACCGCCTTTTTCTTCATATTATATATACCTCTCATTGATCCTTCGCTTTTCTTCTGTATTCATCCCGTCCACAGACTTTCTTACCCTTCGATCAGACCCGCCGACTGAAAAATGGAAACTGCACTGCTGGTTCCCAAACGGTCCGCTCCTGCTTCCAGAAATGCCTCCATATCTTCCACACTCCGGATTCCTCCGGCAGCTTTGATCCGGACATTTTCTCCGATATGCTCACGGAACAACTGAACATCTGCAAGCTGCGCTCCCTTCGTTCCAAATCCGGTGGATGTTTTAATATAATCCGCTCCTGCCCTGGTCACACAGCCGCACAGGAGGATCTTTTCCTCTTCCGTCAGATAGCAGGTTTCAACAATGACTTTCAGAATCCGGTCGCCCACCGCACGCTTCAGCACACGGATCTCCTCTTCCACGCGGTCAAAAAATCCGTTTTTTACGTCGGTGAGATTGATGACCATGTCAATCTCCTCTGCTCCGTCCAGCAATGCCTGCTCCGTTTCCGCCAGCTTCGCCTGTGTCACACTGTAACCAAGAGAAAATCCTACCACCGTACAAACCGTCGGCCTGTCCCCGTAAACTTCCTTTACACGTTTCACATAACACGGCGGGATACATACGGAGGCCGTGCCGTACCGGATCGCCTCATCACATAACTTTTCGATTTCTTCCCATGGAGCCACCGCCTTCAGCTGCGTATGATCCACATGCTTCAATATTTCCATTGCATCCATTTCTATCTCCATCCTTCTAAAAGGTAATTTTCAAACATTCTCTAGTATAATCGAAATCCCCAAGAAAAAAAAGTCATTTCCTGTTACAATTTTATTTCATTCGCCAAACGGCAGCGGAAAAATCTCCCGCAGCGTATACAGCTGATAATCTGCTTCATTTTTTCCAAGAACGATCACAAAATCCGGAGAACAGAATTCCTCCATCACCTGCCGGCAGATTCCGCAGGGTGGACACGGTTCCAAATCGACTGCATCCTTTTTGCCGCCTGCCACTGCGATCGCCCGGAAAGACCGTTTTCCCTCCGATACCGCCTTGAAAAACGCGGTGCGTTCTGCACAATTTGCCGCTCCGTAAGAAGCGTTTTCCACATTGCACCCGGTATAAACGCTTCCGTCTGTGCATAACAAAGCCGCTCCTACCTGAAACTGCGAATAAGGAGCGTATGCCATCTTTCTTGCCTTCATTGCCTCTTCCATCAGATATCCGTAATCCATAAGCCTGTTCCTCCTTTTCTTTCTGCTCTTATTGTACCAGAAGACTGCGGTATCCCGCCAGAGCATGTTTAAATATTCCTTGTAACAGTTCCGCTGACTGGACTGTTGCCATTCTCTTCCCAACACACCAAAAAAAGAGGCTCCCCAACACGTTTCCATGTCAGAAATCCTCTTTTGTTGTTTTTACTCTCCGAACAGATCTGCAAGAATCTGTGCCGGTGTCGTATTCCGGTAGCCGTCCGGGTCTGCAAGTACCGAACTGCTCCAGGTAAAGTGATTGACGCCTGTCATATAACTCTTGCTCGCGATTCTGTTGCCATATCGCTCATATCCAACGGGATAGTATTTACTCATATACTGTTTTGCCAGCTGGATCGCTTCGCTGTTTGTGCTTCCGCTGGAGGATACGGTACCGCTGATCTGAACATACGGCGGAGTCGCGTGCATGATGACTGCGCTTCCGTCGCTGCACTGTCCGATCACGATCCATACATGACCGCTCATGCTGACCACGTCACCCGTCTGAAACTTCATCGATGTATCATTTTCCCGATAAGAGCCCCAGCCTTTCTGATAATAATATCTCGGCATGATCGTGGAAGTTGTCGTTGCCCAATCCTCCATGACCTGATGCACTGCCCAGCCTACATAGCCGGAACAGTCAAGTCCATTGCCGTACTCATAACGGTGCTGGGTATAATTATAATTCTCATCCTGAGAATTAAAGAATTTTTCCCACTGGGGATTGACCCCATAACGGGTCGCATCGGCATCGTCATGGCCTCCGGCCCAGACATACAGAGTATTTCCTACCGGAAGAAGCGCATTTTTCAGGAAATTCTTTACGGTTTTGACTCCAACTTCCGCATCCAGATCTTTTTCCACCAGATGCCCATTGGAATCAAACACATATCTCACTCCGTCAATGACACAGGGAATATTCATGGCGCCGCCCCAGTCACGGAAATAGTAGGTATAGCCGTCCAGCTCATACCAGCCTCTTGCCATCTTGCAGTCGCTCTCAAAGTAATAAATATTCTCCCCTTCGTAGAACAAGGTGTCATAGAGCGCAGCGCCCCAGTCACGGAAATAATACCAGTCATTTCCTTCCTTATACCATTCTGCGGACTTCATGGTTCCGTCGGCATTCATGTAATACAAGTCGATGCCATCTTTCAGCCACTGACCCTGTACACGGGATCCATCCGCGTTGATATAGTAGTAGACATTTCCCAGTTTCAGCCAGCCTTTCTGCCGATAAAGAGTATACTGATCATCATAGTAATAAAACTTGTCGCCTTCCTGGGTCCATCCTTTCACAAGGGTTCCGTCACTGTTTGCCTTATACCACTTATTTCCAACCTGGAACTTCATATCATACATCATACCGCCCCAGCCGCGGAAATAATATCGGTTTCCTTCATACGTGTAAAACTGGTCATGCAGCATTCCGCCCCAGTCTCTCAGATAGTACCAGTCGACACCATCCTGAAACCATTCCGCGGATTTCATGGTACCATCCTCATTCATGTAGTACCAGTCATTTCCATCTTTCAGCCACTGACCCTGCACACGGGATCCGTCCGCATTCAGATAATAATACGTTCCATTCAGATTCAGCCAGCCTTTTTTTCTGTAGATACCTCCATCCGCCTGATGGTAATAGTATTTTCCATCGATCAGAACCCATCCGCCGCTGCTGACAACTCCCTTGCTGTCCGCCGTATACCATTTGCCGTTCACCTGGAAGGATGCACTGTACATCATGCCGCCCCAGCCACGGAAATAATAGGTATTTCCATTATACGTGTAAAACTGGTCATGCAGCATTCCGCCCCAGTCTCTCAGATAATACCAGTCAATGCCATCCTGGAACCATTCTGCGGATTTCATCGTGCCGTCGTCATTCATATAATACCAGTCGTTTTTGTCTTTCAGCCACTGACCCTGTACACGGGATCCATCCGCACTGATGTAATAATAGGTACCTCCCAGATTCAGCCAGCCTTCCTGGGTATAAAGAGAACCATCTTCATTATAATAGTAATATTTTCCGTTCTCCTCCGACCATCCGGTCACCAGGGTACCATCCGCATTTGCCTTATACCATTTCCCATTCGCCTGGAACTTCATGTTATACATCATGCCGCCCCAGCCGCGGAAATAATATAATTTGCCTTCGTAACGGTAAAACTGGTCATGCAGCATTCCGCCCCAGTCGCGCAGATAATATGTATCAATTCCATCCCGGAACCACTCTGCAGACTTCATCGTTCCGTCGTCATTGAAATAATACCAGTCATTCCCGTCCTTGAACCACTGTCCCCGAACCATCGTTCCGTCATCCAGGTAATAATAATATTTCCCGTTGACCAGATTCCAGCCCGGTGTGAAATCCATCGGCTGTACCGGATCCGTCGGTGCCGGGGTCTCTGTTGCCGCCGGGGTCTCCGTGGGACTTTCCGGTGCCGCTGTGGCTGCTGGGGTCTCTGTTGGGCTTTCCGGTGCCGCTGTTGGACTTGCCGATACCGCCGCTGAAGGGCTCGGCGCCGCAGCCGTTTGGGGAACTGCCGTATTCTGCTCCGGAAGCGGAGTATCTGCCGGGGTCTCCTCCGGTGTCTCACTCTCCGCTGAAACGGAAACGACCGTCGATGAACCACTCTGCGTATCGCCTGCGCCAAAAGCCGGTACCGCTGCCGACAAAAAAATCGCAGCAGCGACAGACAATATGCCTCCCGCAAATAACCTATTCAGTTTTTTGTTTTTCATTCGTTACTCCCTTTTCTTTTTCTCTGCTCCTTCTCTCCCAGAACTGATTTTCATTGTACAAAGCCCAGTATAGACTGTTTCCACAAAACTTTCAATAAAAAGCTGAAAAAAACTATTTTTTTCCAACACTAAAGTATGACTCAAATGTATACTGAAAATAAAAAAAGCTCCAGAAACTTATCCCTTCTCTGGCACATGATTGACCTGATAAATTCCGATGCACACCAACACCAGCGCCGCAAACCCCTGAACACTGAATGCCTGATTCTTTTCATTGAGGATCAGCGCCGACAGCACCACCCCGCAGACAGGATTCATAAATCCAAACACCGCCACTTTGCTGACCGGATTGAATTTCAGCAGAATACTCCAGAGCGTATATGCCACCGCCGAGATCATCGCCATATAGATCAGAAGTCCCGTGGACGCCACGGTAAATCCATAAACTCTGCCGCCCATCGCCAGACCGCAGACCGTCAGCACAATCCCTCCCAGCAGGAACTGATAGCCGCTGAGAGCCACCGGATCTTCCTTCGCCGAATACTTTTTCACCAGTACAGAGGAAAAAGCGTAGGCAAGGGCTGAAAACAGGATAAATCCTTCTCCGGTCAGGCGCAGCCCTCCGTCCATCCCGGCGCCGGTCAGATTGATGATCACCACTCCGGCAAATCCCAGAATGCATCCAGTAATTTTCGGCACGGTCAGCTTTTCATAATGAAACAGCAGACTGGCGATCAGAATGGAAAAAAATACATTGGACGCCACCAGGATCGAAGATTTCACTCCCGTAGTATTGGCGAGCCCAACATAAAAAAAGAGATATTGGAGAACCGTCTGCACCATCGCAAGCTTTCCTACCATCCCAAGAGAACTCTTCTTCGGACACAGGAACTTTCTGTTCACGATACTTCCGATCCCGATGACCAGGACACCCGCCAGAGCAAAACGCATTCCCGCGAATACGATCTGGCTTGCCACATCCTCCGCCGCGATGGAAAACAACTCATACCCTACCTTTACACATGGAAACGCGCTGCCCCACAACGCACAGCATAAAAACGCCGTCAGACAAACCACCCGGGTTCTGGTCAGCAAATTTTTTTGTTTCTGATTCACACTTCTTTCCGTCCTTTCTGTTTGGAGTGCATCGACTGCTAAATAACCAAGTGAAGGTGGTCGTTTTTTGGCAGTCGATGTACTGACACTCAAATACCCCGCAGCAAGCTACGGGGCATCAGATTTACAGCGCAGCGGGAACTCCCGACAACAGGTCAGGAATCCCCGCCGCAGCAGTCTTATTCAGTGTATCACAGATTTGCCGTCCAGATCTGTTTTAGAACAGTCCGGAAATCTTTCCATCCTCATCGACGTCGATACGAACTGCAGCCGGAACTTTCGGCAGACCCGGCATGGTCATGATCTCGCCGGTCAGGGCTACGATAAAGCCTGCGCCTGCGGAAATCTTCAGGTTGCGTACGGTTACTTCGAAATCGGTCGGAGCGCCCAGCTTCGTCTGGTCGTCGGTCAGGCTGTACTGTGTCTTCGCGACACAGATCGGGCAGTTGCCGAATCCCAGGTCTTCCAGCTGTTTTGCCTGTTTCTGCGCGTTTGCAGTCAGGACAACTCTCTTTCCGCCGTATACTTTCTGTACGATCTGGTTCAGCTTGTCCTCAATGCTGCCTTCCAGCTCGTAGGAATAGGTGAATCCATCGTTCGGCTCCTCGCACAGACGGATTACTTCCTCAGCCAGAGCGATACCGCCTTCGCCGCCTTTCGCCCATACTTCAGACAGTGCAACGTTTACGCCCAGCTCTTTACATTTTGCTTCTACCAGATCAAGCTCTGCCTTGGTATCGGTCGGGAATGCGTTGATTGCAACAACACATGGCAGATGGTATACGTTTCTGATGTTGCTTACATGTTTCAGCAGGTTCGGCATACCTTTTTCCAGTGCTTCAAGGTTTTCATTGTTCAGTTCTGCTTTCGGAACGCCGCCGTTGTATTTCAGCGCTCTTACGGTCGCTACGATAACAACTGCATTCGGTTTCAGGCCTGCCATACGGCATTTGATATCCAGGAACTTCTCAGCGCCCAGATCCGCGCCGAATCCAGCCTCGGTGATCGCATAATCACCAAGTTTCAGAGCCATCTTTGTGGCTGTTACAGAGTTACATCCGTGAGCGATGTTTGCGAATGGTCCGCCGTGTACGATCGCCGGTACATGCTCCAGAGTCTGTACCAGGTTTGGTTTCAGAGCGTCTTTCAGCAGTGCGCACATTGCACCCTGTGCGTTCAGATCCCCTGCGGTAACCGGTTTCTGCTCGGAAGCTTTTCCATAAGTATATCCGATTACGATTCTTGCAAGTCTTTCTTTCAGGTCTTTGATGTCGCTTGCCAGACACAGAACTGCCATGATCTCGGAAGCAACGGTGATGTCATAGCCGTCTTCTCTCGGCATTCCGTTGGTTCTTCCGCCAAGTCCGTCTACCACGTTTCGAAGCTGACGGTCATTCATATCCACACATCTTCTCCATGTGATCTTACGTGGGTCGATGTTCAGCTCATTGCCCTGGAAAATATGGTTATCAATCATCGCTGCCAGCAGGTTGTTTGCCGCGCCGATCGCATGGAAGTCACCGGTGAAATGCAGGTTGATGTCTTCCATAGGAACAACCTGTGCGTATCCGCCGCCGGCTGCACCGCCCTTAACGCCGAATACCGGGCCAAGGGATGGCTCACGAAGCGCTACCATAACGTTCTTTCCAAGCTTCTGCATAGCGTCAGCCAGACCTACGGTGGTCGTGGTCTTTCCTTCTCCTGCCGGAGTCGGGTTGATCGCTGTTACCAGAATCAGTTTTCCGTCCTTTTTATCTGTCTTCTTCAGGAAATTGTAATCGATCTTCGCTTTGTACTTTCCGTACTGCTCCAGGTATTCCTCGTCAATGCCCGCTTTCTCCGCGATTTTGGTAATCGGCTCCATGGTACATTCCTGTGCAATTTCGATGTCTGATTTGTAGCCCATAGTTATCCTTCTCCTTTCATTGTCCGCTATGATGACGAAAAAAATAGCAACAAATGTAAAGCTGTTACACTTGTTGCCCAGACGGTCGGCGTTTTCTGAGATTCTGCCTCCCCCAGTGGTTTTTCCACGTTATTTCCGTCAGTCAACAGAACTCCTTTGTTATGAGGTCATTTTATCACAACTGGTCAAATGTTTCAATTAATAAATAAAAATTTAACAATTTTTAGGCAATCTGCGAAAACATTATCCGAATCTTTGTCTATTTTGAAACCACGGTCTCGAAGGGCAAATGATCCTCTGCTTTTTCCTATCTATCCGTTTTTTTGTAAATTTACACAAATGGTAGTTTTTATAAATCGATACAGGACGTTCTTTATTTTCTGAATGGAAATTAGTTTATTTTGATGAAAATAGCAGATTTTTTTGTCTGTTATGCACAAGTTGTTGATGTTTTACAGCTAGTTGTGGTATACTTATAGATATATGATAACTGCAGTTTTCCGCCTGTCGGAACTGTGGATTAATGATGAAAGGAGTGTAAATCATATGGAACAAAAGCAGATTGCCGCCCGCACAAAAGGTGTGCTGGAAGTGGACGGCCTGCGTTTTAAGGATCTGGATGGTACCGGTGAGCTGAAGCCTTATGAGGATTGGCGTCTTTCTCCGGAAGAGCGTGCTAAAGACCTTGTCGGACGTATGAACGATGAGGAAAAAGCAGGAATGCTGATCATTAACAGCCAGCCGATGGGTATCTCTTCCAAGCCCGGCCAGCCTACCAGCCATAACGGTGTTCTTGCCGAGGCTCACGAAGAAGTTATGATGCGCGGTCATAAAAATATGCAGTATCCGACCACCTACAAACTTGCCACCCGCCATATCCGTCACTTTATTGTACGTGAAAACGCTTCCGCCAGCCAGCTGGCTGAGTGGGTCAATGCGATGCAGGAAGTGTGCGAAGGTACACGGCTCGGTATCCCCTGCCTGGTTACCGCAAACTCGAAAAACGAAAGCTCGGATGTTCATTACAGCGCCGAGGAGGAAAACAATAAATTTACGACTTTCCCCGGTACGCTGGGACTTGCCGCTTCCAGAGATATGGATCTGATCGACCGGTTTGCCCAGATTGTCCATGACGAGTTTTATGCGGCAAATATCCGCAAAGGTTACATGTACATGGCGGACTGTGCCACAGATCCCCGCTGGTTCCGTACCTACGGTACTTTCGGCGAGGAACCGGAACTGATCAGTGAGATCATCACCCGTGTGATCCGCGGAATCCAGGGAGAGCAGGTGGACGAAAACAGTATCGCCCTCACCACAAAGCATTTCCCGGGCGGCGGCGCAAGGGAAAACGGATTTGATCCCCATTATGCCAAGGGCAAATACAACTGCTACGCAACCCCCGGAAGTATGGAAACCTATCATCTGCCAGGCTTCCGCGCAGCCATCGCGGCGGGCACATCCTCGATCATGCCTTATTACGCGATACCGTCAAACGCGAAATCCAGCTTCCCGCAGAACGGAGCGGAAACCTTCGACGAAGAGATCGCGTTTGCCTACAACAACCAGTTTATCAACGGCACGCTCCGCGGGGAGATGGGCTTTACCGGCATTGTAAACTCCGATACCGGCGTTCTGTCCGGCATGGCGTGGGGCGCGGAGGAATATTCCAAAGCCGGCCGCGCGGCGAGAGTCCTGAAAGCCGGTACAGATATGGTATCCGGCGAGGATGATCCGGCTCCTTTTGTGGAAGCCATCCGCAATGGTTTTGTAGACAAGGAAACCGTAGACCGGGCGGTATGCCGTCTGCTGGTAGAATTTTTCCGTCTCGGACTGTTTGAGAATCCGTATGTAGATGTGGAGACAGCCGATGCGCAGGTCAACACCGAAGCAAGCCGCGCTGTTGCCTACAAAGCACATCAGGAAAGCGTGGTACTGCTGAAGAACCACAACTCCGTGCTGCCTCTGACCGCAGAAAAACTGGCGGGCAAAAAAGTGTACGTCGAGATGATGATGCGTACGGAATATACCAAAGAAGAACTGGACAACCTGCCAATGACAGGCATTAAGTTTGACCCCAAACAGACCATCGCAGATTTTTCCAAGGCAGTGCGCAAAGATCACCCGGATTGGAATTTCGTGGATGATTACCATGACGCAGATATCGCGCTTCTGCTCCTGAAACCTGCCAGCGGCAGCTATTTCGCGGCAACGGAAGGTTATCTGGAGCTGAATCTGTGCAAGGAAACAGGAATCGATGTAGAACATATCCGCGCGATCCGCGACGCAGTGCCGCAGGTCATCATGCATGTCAACCTGAACCTGCCATATCTGCTTGCCAATGTGGAACCGCTGGCAGATGCCGTCACAGTAGGATTTGACACCTTCTCCAGGGCGGCGATCGATGTCATCAGCGGCGCAGCGGAACCGACAGGACGGATGCCGATCACCCTGCCCGGCAGCGACGCAGCCATCGCGGTGGATGAGAACGGCGTCTGCGCAAGCCCGAACGATGTGCCTGGTTATGACAAGGCAAAATATATGAAAGACGGATTGACTTATGCATACCGGGACAGCGACGGCAACGAATACCTGTACGGCTTCGGCCTTACTTATTAAAATGAAACGTTTATTGAAACGTTTACCTTACAAAATTTAAAGGAGGAATGATTGAATGGTAGATTTAAAAGCAAAACCGTATTACCTTTCTGACGAAGACATCAAATGGGTGGAGGATACCATCGCAGGAATGACTGACGAGGAAAAAGTCGGACAGCTGTTTGTCAACATGGTAACCGACTTTACTCCGGAAGGAATCAAGAAAGTGGCTGACACTTATCATCCGGGCGCACTCCGTTACCACAACAAATCTGCGGAAGAACTCTGGGATATGGTAAACACCTTCCAGAACTGCAGCAAAATCCCGCTTCTGGTAGCTTCCAACTGTGAGGCGGGCGGAAACGGCGGTGTCGGCGGCGGTACCGGCGTATCCTGCGGCGCGGCGACAGCGGCTTCCCGCAATCCTGACGTTGCATACAAGGCTGCAAAAGTCGGCGGCACCGAGGCGATGGCAATCGGTTCCAACTGGAATTTCGCTCCGATCGTTGACCTTCTGCAGAACTGGCGCAACACCATCGTACAGACACGTTCCTTCTGCGCGGATCCGGACCGCACCATCGAATATGCAAAAGCGTTCATCAAAGGCACCGAAGAATGCAACATGGCTACCACCATCAAACACTTCCCGGGTGACGGAACTGAGGAAAACGACCAGCATCTGATGATGGGCGTCAACGATCTGGACTGTGATACCTGGATGGAGACATTCGGAAAGGTATACAAAGAACTGATCGATGCAGGAGTTAAGACCATTATGGCAGGACACATCGCTCAGCCGGCATGGCAGCGCAAACTGGCCGGCCGTGACCTGGACGACCACGAGATTCTTCCGGCAACTTTGTGTCCGGAACTGATCACCGGGCTGCTGAAGGAAAAACTGGGCTTCAACGGTCTGGTAGTCACCGACGCCAGCCATATGATCGGTATGTTCGGCGCTATGCCGCGTTCTCAGCAGGTACCTGCGGCAATCGCAGCAGGCTGTGACATGTATCTGTTCTTCAACGATATCGAAGAAGATTTCGGCTACATGATGGCGGGATACAAAAACGGCATGATCACCGAAGAGCGTATGCAGGATGCCCTGAGACGTATCCTCGGCGTAAAGGCAAGCATCGGCCTGCACAAGAAACAGGCAGAGGGAACCCTGATGCCGCCGAAGGAAGGCATCAGCGTTGTAGGATGCGAAGAGCACAAAAAGATCGCAAAAGAGTGTGCGGATCAGTTCATCACCCTCGTAAAAGATACACAGAACATGCTGCCGCTGAATCCGGACAAGCAGAAACGCGTGCGCGTTTACTTCCTGGAAGGCGACGGACGTGTTGTAGCCGGCAAACTGATCAAAGACGATTCCGGCGCAAAGACAAAAGCATACCTGATCAAAAAACTTGAGGAGCGCGGTTTCATCGTAGAGGATGGAGACGCTGTTGCAGCTAAGGGAAGCATGGAGAAATTCATGGAAAACACTGACGCTGTTCTGGTATTCATCGACCAGGTCGGCTTCGCTCAGTACAACACCATGCGTGTGAAATGGACCATGCCGGGTCAGCAGCCATGGTATGTACGCCAGGTACCGACCGCATTCATCAGCCTGTATCTGCCGAACTACCTGATCGACCTGACCATGAGCCGTACCTATGTAAACTGCTATCAGGATACTCCTCAGGTTCTCGATTCTCTGATCGAAAAACTCTGCGGCGACAGCCCGTTCCAGGGTACTCCGGAAGAGAATGTATGGTGCGGACGCTGGGATACAAAACTTTAATAGCATAACCAGGTAAACCCATAAAGGAAAAGAACCCCGCGGCCTGTATTTCAACAGATCGCGGGGTTCTTTCATTGTGCCGCCACTGGCGGCACATTTTTTCTCACAGATTCCGGAACACCCACAGATCCCGGATCTGGCTTTGTATACGATCAAACTCCCACAGTTTTTCAGAATTTTCCCGGTTATTGGGATCGTTCACCTTGATCTTTCCATTCTCATAACCGGTCAGGACAATGAAATGCCCTGTCGTCGTAAAATCCCCCGGTCCCATAACTGCCACGATGGGATTGTTCACTTCCAGATTTGCAATCACCCGCTCCTCATCCAGCGGAATCTCCGTCACATCAAAGCCAAGCTCTTTTCCTCCCTCCGAAAAGAGCGCCCATGCCGAACCGCTGCCCTCCACAGCGTAGCCATGAGAAGCCGCAAACTCACCCATCCACCGGGGCGTCATGGAAGTATCTCCCGTCAGGTAAATCGCTACCATCGAAAGACAGGTGGGACCGCAGCCGGACAGTCCAAAAAGATTTCCCGCATATTCTCCATAGCCCCACCGCTGATCCCACTGCATCAGAAGCGGCACCGACGATGTATCCAGACCGCTGAGATCATCCGACGGAGGATTGTCCTTCACCAATGGATATTCAAACACAAACTGCTCCGTCTCCGGATTGCGCTGATAGAGATCGATCAGTTTCTCCGGATACTCAGAGACAGAAATCCCATGCGCCCGTGCATACTGCCGAAGCCTGGCGGAAGACCCGCTCAGCGGCAGTGCGTCCCTGAGTCCTAAAAACAGTGTCAACGCCAGCACACAGATCAAAACCACGGGAACCAGCCGCCGTATTCGTCTCCTTCTCCGTCTTCTCCTTCTGCCCCGTGAAACCACGGCAGTCTCCCTTCTTATGTCTGTGCGTCTCATATCCACTCATCCTTTCTGCTGTAACAGTTCCGCCAGTGAACTCTTACTTTCCGCTTTCAAACGCCGCCTCATTCCGGCAATCCTATAACAGTCATCCAACTGATCTGTTACGCGATTATCATAGCAGAAAGGGACTTGTCTTTTTCGCAGATTCCCCCACGAAAGTACACGCTTTTTCCCACAAAAAATTTAAAAATTTCTTAACTTCTTCTCCCCCATAACAAAAATCGCCCCGGCGCATCTTGCCAAAAGCAATGTTCAAACACGCTTCTAAGACACGCCGGGACAGTTTTCTCTCTCTCAAAGCACTACAGTAAACGTCACCTGCCCATCGGAGCTCTTCGCCGAGATTGTTCCCCCGTGCAGTTCCACGATTTCCTTTGCGATCGCCAGCCCAAGCCCGGCGCCGCCGCTTCGCGTCGCTCTGGCGCTGTCCAGCCGGAAAAACTGATCGAAAATCCGCTCCAGCTTCTCCTCCGGAATCGTTACTCCAAAGTTCTGGACCGACAGATACAGTCTGCCTTCCTGCTGCCGCAGACGGATGTTGATATCTCCGCCCGGCTGGCTGTAGCTCACCGCATTGCGCAGAAGATTGTCAAACACTCTCTGCAGCTTGTCCGGATCGCATTCATAAGAAACATCCGGCGGCACATCCAGCCTGCACTGCAGCTCCTTCTCCGCCAGCATCGGTCCGAATTCAAAGACCGTCTGCTCCAGCATCCTGGACAGATTGATCCTGCTCAATTCCAGAGTCAGATGCGTCAGGCTGAACCGGGTAATCTCAAAGAATTCATTGATCAGATCCTCCAGCCGTTCCGCCTTGTCCAGTGAAACGGAAAGATACTTCTTCTGCAGCTTCGGCGAGATCTCTTCCTCGTCATTGAGCAGCGTCAGGTATCCGATCACCGAAGTGAGCGGCGTCTTCAAGTCATGAGCCAGATATACGACCAGGTCATTTTTCCGCTGCTCCGCTTCCCTGGCGGCTCTCTGGCTGTTCTGGATCTGCAGGCGGACAGAATCCAGATATACCTCGATCGGCTTCAATTCCTCGGACAGCGGAGCGTCCTGCTCCCTTCCAAGGAAAAGATTCTCCGACGCCGTCACAAGTTCATCCAGATAGGCACAGGCTTTCTTGATATAATAACAGCCAAGCCCCAGCGCCCCTCCGCCCGCATAGACCGGAAGAAGAAACGCCCAGAAACGTTCCACCAGATGAACCAACTGATAGAACGTCTCATATCCATACCAGATGCGGCTTTGATAATATAAATAAACCAGTACAAACACCGCGGCGCCGACTGCCAGATACAGCAGGTAAAAAAAGACAAACCGCTGAACCAGCTGCTTGCGCAGACGCTGGGAAAGTTCTCTCAATTCCGTTTTATTCAATCTGATACCCCACTCCCCACACTGTCTTGATATATTTTGGTTTCCGCACGGAATCGTGCATTTTTTCCCGGATGCGGCCGATATGCGTCATCACCGTATTGTTGCTGTCCAAAAATTTTTCGCCCCAGACCTTTTCAAAAATCTCCTCCGAGGACAGCACGCGCCCCCGGTTTTCACACAGATACCAGAGAATGGAAAACTCAATGGGCGTCAGCGACAGCTCCTTTCCGTTCAACGTACACTTGTGGGTGGCTTTGCTGATGGAAAGCCCGCGGATATCGATGGTATCCTCCTCTTCCACCGCTTCCTCCGGGCGGTTATACGTTTCATAGCGCCGGAACTGCGTCTTTACTCTCGCCAGCAGCTCCAGCGGATTGAACGGCTTGGTGATATAATCATCCGCGCCGATGGTCAGTCCCATAATTTTATCCAGATCCTCAGATTTCGCCGTGAGCATAATTACCGGATAAAAATGTTTTTCCCGGATCTTTCTGCAAATAGAAAACCCGTCAATATCCGGGAGCATAACGTCGAGGATCGCCATCGAAAGTTCTTCTTCCTCCACGCACCGGACCGCATCCGTCCCATTGTCACACTTGATAACCTCCCAGCCTTCCCCGGCAAGGTAAACCTCGATCAGATCGGCAATCGCCTGCTCATCATCCACAACCAGAATCTTTTTTCCCACGTCTGTCACCTCTCTCAAGTAATTCACTGCCTTCAGTATAACCCATGACGGCGTTCTTGACAATGGAGTGAAATGACCGGACGAAAGCAGAAAAAAATCCCTGAGCGGGTGGCATTGGTGTACCGCTCAGGGATTTTTTCCCTTACAACAAAGGCTGACATATTACTTCTGTCTTTTACATAGACTTCCGTTCCGCAATTTCCGCCATCTTCGCCTCATTCAGGCGTGTATCGCCATGTACACGGCTGTAAGACAGATAACCGTTCATCCGGTCGATCTTGGTCAGGTTTTTGGAACCGCAGACCGGGCAGACATCCATTTCCAGCTCTTCATGGCCGCAGTCATCGCAGTAAGCAAGAGAAAGGTTCACACCTTCATAATATCCCAGATCCATCGCACGGCGGATCAGCGTCTTGATCGCGCCTTTGTTGTAGCCCACCGGATAGCGGACATACTGGATCTTTCCTCCATTGCACAGTTCCCAGAATCTTCCCTCCAGATCCTGTTTCTGGATCGGGGTCAGGTCTTCCGTCACATGGCAGTGGAAGCTGTTGCTCACATACGGACGGTCGGATACGTTGCGGATAATTCCGTATTTTTTGCGGAACTGTTCCACCTGAAGTCCGCACAGGGACTCTGCCGGAGTTCCGTAGATTGCGTACAGAATGCCGTCTTCTTTTTTATACTGGTTGACCTTTTCGTTGATATATTTCAGGGTATCCAGCGCAAACTGTCCGTCTTCCGCGATGGATTTTCCATTGTACAGTTCCTGCAGCTCGTTCAGCGCCGTAATTCCAAAGGATGCGGTCATCGCCTTCAGCAGAGGACGGATCTTGTCGGACGGCTTCAGATTGCCGCCGTAGAAACCTCCCTCGCAGTATGCCAGCGGGTTGGTGGAAGCACGCATTTCTCCGAGATAATCATACGTTCTCTTATGGAGATCACGGATCATTTCCAGATAGAAATCCAGGACCTCATGGAAATCACGGTTCTCCGCACGGGATTTTGCCAGGATCATCGGCAGATGCAGGGAAACAGCTCCGATATTGAAGCGTCCCACAAACACCGGCTTATCCTGATCATCCGCCGGCTCCATGCCTCCGCGCTCAAACCACGGGCTCAGGAACGCACGGCATCCCATCGGGCTGATCACGCGGCCGTACTTCTGGTACATGCTGGAGATATATCCTTCTCCGCTCATGGACAGCCAGTCCGGATACATGGTCTTTGCGGAACAGTCCACGCCCGCCTCAAAAACATCCTCACAGATGCATCCCGGACCGTGGATCGCTTTGTCATACAAGAATACGATCTTCGGGAAAAGCACCGGCTTTTTATGGCCTTTTTTGCCCTGTCCTCCCTTGTGTACTTCCAAGAGGGAGATGGAGATCATCTTCTCAAACATTTCGGTTCCAAGTCCCAGCGTCACGGTGACAAACGGGTAGTCTCCGCGGGAAGAACCTACGGTATTCAATTTGTATTCAATACCCTGCCATCCCTGGTCACACTCGCGGCGAACCTTGTCCATCGCGTATTCCACCGCTTTTTCTTCGCGTCCTTCCCAGGATGGGTCGGAGTATTTCAAAAACTCCTGTACATAATGGTCATAGCTCTTCTGTGCGTACGGCGCCAGGATCTTATCCACCTCCGGCACAGTAAATCCGCCGTACTGCTGTGCCGCCGTACTCAGCACGATATCTCCCATGACGTCAAATGCGGTATCCAGGCTCTTGGGCTCGTTATACCATACATTTCCCATCTCAAATCCGCCTTTTAACACGTTTGCCACGTCAAACAGACAGCAATTCATCGTATCCAGACGTGCGGACTGGTCATGGATGTAAATATAACCGTCCTTGCATGCCTGAAGCTCATTCCGGTTCATGAAAAACTTGCGGTACAGTTCCTTGTTCAGTTCGTTGAAGATCAGGCTTCGCTTGGTAGCGACAAGAGCGCTGTCCGTATTAGCGTTGCTCTTGTCCCCGATGTAGCGGATGGACTGACTCTTCGTATATACTTCATCCATCATGTGGATGAAATCCGTCTTGTAATTTCTGTAATCACGGTAGCTCTTGGCAACTGCCGGATTTACCTTTTCCAGCGCGCCCTCTACGATGTTGTGCATGTCTGCGATCGGTATCTCTTCCTTGCCCAGAGCCTTTGCGTGCTCCGTTGCAAACTGGCAGATAAATGAGATTTCTTCGTCGGAGAAAGTATATAAAATTCTCTGCGCAGACTTGTTGACTGCGCGGACGATCTTCTGCGCGTCAAAGCCTTCCCTGGTGCCGTCTTTCTTGATGATATATATCATGTTCTCCCTCCCAATACTATATCTTGTGTACTTTTTGTTTTTTCATCACAATATGTATTACATATTGTAGCACCCTTTCCTGGAAAAGGAAAGGACTATTTCTCCTTCCCGGGATTTTCAGCATATTGCACGAAATGAGAGAGAATCGGTTTCGACGGTCTTCTCCGGGTTTTCAGCATGGAAACAACATTTACGGCGGGACAGCGGACTGTGAATTTTTCACAAAATCCGGAAATGAAAGGTAACAGCTCAGCCAACGGAACTGTGACGATTAAAGATGGATTTCTCCCTCGAAAACGATTTCTGCGGGGCCGGTCATGTAAACCAGATCTTCCTGGCGGTCCCATTCGATGGTCAGGTCGCCGCCGAGAAGCTTGACGGTTACCGGACCTTCTTTGACCCACTGGTTCCACAGGGAGGCTACGGCTACGGCGCAGGCGCCGGTTCCGCAGGCAAGGGTTTCTCCGCTGCCGCGCTCCCAGACGCGCATCTGTACGGTGTGGTCATCCAGGACTTTGATAAATTCGGTGTTTACCCGGTCCGGAAAACAGCTGTGGTGTTCGAACTGTGGTCCGATTTTTTCGATTTCCATGGTCTCAAGATCTCCGTCATAAGGCACGACGGCGTGTGGATTGCCCATGGAAATTCCAGTCATTTCCCAGGTTTTTCCGGCTGCTTCGATTTTTTCTGATTTTACCTCTTCTTTGTCTGTCAAAATGGGGATTTTTTTTGCACAGCGTTCCGGTTTTCCCATGTTGACACGGATCTTTACGGCTTTTCCGTCTTCGATCGTCAGATCCAGATATTTGATCCCGCTTTTCGTCTCTACAGAGATCTGGGTTTTGTCTGTCAGACCGTAATCGTACACGTATTTTCCGACACAGCGGATCCCGTTGCCGCACATGGCTCCTTCGGAACCGTCCGCGTTGTACATTGCCATCCGGAAATCCGCCTGGTCAGACGGGCAGATCAGGATCAGACCGTCGGAACCGATGCCGAAATGACGGTCACTGACGATTTTCGCCGTTTCTGACGGATTCTTCACCTCCTCTTTCAGACAGTTGACATATACATAATCGTTTCCGATTCCCTGCATTTTCGTAAACTTCATGACATTTCCTCCTCGTATAATATCTCTTACAGATCGACATTCTTTAAAGTTGTGAAAAGAACACCTCATGCAATGCCAGTTTCACCTTATCAAAATCACCCCATTCCGGACACTGGACAGCGATCGCCAGACCTTTCTCAGGCAATACCGTCGTCACCTGTCCGAAAGCTCCATCAGCCCGGTATGCCTTTGGATAGGGCGAACACCAGAACTGATATCCATAGCCGCACCGCCAGATGTCACCGTTTTCTGTCTGAGGCGTCTCAATCTGTTTTCTGGTAGCTTCCAAAACCCATTTGGAATCAAGCAATCTCTCTCCCTGCCACTTTCCATCTGCCAGATACAACTGTCCCAATTTCATCATATCCGTCAAACGCATATACATTCCGCCGCCGCCAATGGGATGTCCCATCGGGTCACTTTCCCATTGAGGCCAGCCCTGGCCCAGTTTCTGAAACAAACGCGGGTACAGGTATGCTGCCAGATTCTCGCCCACCGCTTTCTCCACCATCCGGCCAGCCAGGATACTGTCGGCCGTCGAGTATTCAAAAGCAGTTCCCGGCGTCTGTTCCATCGGCAGATGCATCATGTATTCCATGTAATCGGGAAATCCAACTCCCCGACGACGATCATCTCCCATTAAATACGCATGGCCAAAACCACTGGACATCGTCAGCAGATCTCTCAGCGTAATCTGTAAAAGCCGAGGATCCGGATCTTCCGGCACATATTCCGGAAAGTAATCCGTCAGACGATCTTCCAACGTCAGACGCCCTTCTGCCAGTGCCATCCCAACTGCTGTGACCATGTAGCTTTTGGTATGAGAATAGATATTTCTTGCATGATCAGGTACAAAATGATGCTCCATCAGTACACGTTTTTCATCCGCCACGGCAACTGCTTCCACGAACAACTGTTGCTCTTTGACGTATGCGACAAAATCCTGAAACAAATTTTTTACATGCATTGAGATTTCCTCCCGATTTTTTATTAGTCCCCGTTTTTCAGCAGACGATTAAGTTGAAGTCCCTGTAACTCTTATTTTATACTGATTTATGCCCTATCTCAATAACTTTTAAAAAAAGGTTCGTCTGCCACCAGCTGGTCAAGAAGATTCTGAAATTCTTCAGGAGTTTTATAAGCATCCGGATCAAATTCTTCACCTGTAATATCTTCAAGCGCCGTTTTATTATAAATCATTCCCGCAGATTCAACGCAGAACGGGAAACCGTAAACAGCATCACCGATCTTCACGCCCATTGCCTCTCCGCCATCTTTCATCCATTTCTGATCAGACAAATCGAGGAAATCTTCTTCTCCCATTTCTTTTACATTATTCGGATCCACAATTGCCAATACCGGAGGATCCCCGGCCGCATATCTCTGCGCCAGTGTATCTCCGGGCGAATCCGTTTGATACACTTCAAATTCTACACCATGCTTTTCTCCCCACTCTGCAGTAACTTCTTCCAATGCGCTCTCCAATTCCGGTTTTGAATTCATTACTGTCAGTGTGATTCCGCCATAATCCGTTCCTTCACCTTCGGAAGAACCCTCGCTTTCCGTTGAAGCCGATTGTGTGTCAGACGTTTCATCCGAAACTGATGAAGATGATGATTCTGAAGAAGCTTCTCCACCACACCCGCTTAAAATACTGGTTCCCACCATCATAGTCATCAGAACTGCAAGTATTTTTCTGTATTTCATAATGTTCCTCCTTTATTAAAACGTTTACATTTATTTTGTGCGCACCATTTTTTATGTAACATAATAATATATCTTTTTTATATATTTTGTTAATATATCTTTTTATTATTCATATTTTTTATTTATATTGCACATTAATTTTTTATTTGTTTTAGCCATGTTTAATATATTTTTTGCTGTATACTGATTTACTTTTTTAGTAAACGTTTTCATTTTATTGATTTATTCTCCCGATTACAAGTTGCGCCAAACGGACGGGTCAAATTTTATTCTTGCATTATTCCAAAAGCTGTGCTATACTCCAGAAGCATAACAAAGGTGTTGAATCGCTTCGGCGGATTCGGCACCTTTTTTATTTTCTATTTTCCGGGATTCTCCCGGCGCGGATTCAGAAAGGGCCCTTCCGGATCTGCCAAAACAGGTGTTGGTATGAGGAGGAATAATTATGAATACAGGTGATACTGCTTTTGTGCTGCTCTGTGCGGCGTTTGTATTTTTCATGACACCGGGACTGGCATTCTTTTACGGAGGTCTTGTCCGCAGAAAAAATGTCTGCAACACGATGATGGCATGCGTATCAATCATGGGACTTTCCATTGTCATGTGGGCTCTGTTCGGATATTCGCTGGCCTTCGGCGGCAACCATTTGGGGATCATCGGAGATTTCCGCTGGTTCGGCCTGAACGGCGTCGGCATGGAAACCGGTCCTTACGCAGAAAATCTTCCGCATCTGGTCTTCTGCGCCTTTCAGATGATGTTTGCCATGATCACACCGGCTCTGATCACAGGTTCCCTGGTGGGCCGTATGAAATTCAAAGCACTGTTTCTGTTCACAGCCCTGTGGTCGCTGGTCGTCTATTACCCTCTGGCGCATATGGTATGGGGAGAGGGCGGTTTTCTCGCCGCAATCGGTTCTGTGGATTTTGCCGGCGGAAACGTCGTACACATCAGCTCCGGCGTCAGCGCTCTTGTCCTTGCGCTCCTTCTTGGAAAACGCCGCGGATATGAACACATGACCTACAGGATCCACAATATACCTTTTGTCGTTCTCGGTGCCTCCATGCTCTGGTTCGGATGGTTCGGTTTTAACGCCGGAAGCGCCCTGGCTGCCGACGGCCTCGCCGCCCATGCATTTATGACCTCTGGAATCTCCGCTGCGTCCGCACTGCTTTCCTGGATGCTGATCGATGTGATCAAAAACGGCCGTCCAACGCTGGTCGGCGCTTCCACAGGACTTGTGGTTGGTCTCGTGGCAATCACACCGGGGGCCGGGTTCGTTTCCGTCTGGGCTTCTTTTGTCATCGGTTTCCTGGTCAGCCCGATCTGCTACTGCGGCGTTGCCATCGTCAAAAAGAAGCTGAAAATCGATGACGCGCTGGATGCCTTTGGCTGCCATGGCATCGGCGGAATCTGGGGAGGCATCGCCACCGGTCTGTTTGCTCAGAGTTCCATCAACGATACCGCCCGCTGGGACGGACTCATCTTCGGCGACTTCCGCCTGTTTGCCGCGCAGCTGGCAGGCATTCTGATCACCATTGCGTTCGCAGTCATCGGTACACTGATCTGTGTAGCGATCGTCAGAATTTTTACCCCGCTGCGGGTGGATCAGAAAGAAGAACAGATCGGACTGGATCTCTCCCAGCACGGAGAAAGCGCTTATCCAAGCTTCAACGGCCTGGATCAGTAACATCGAATGATAGAAAAAGGAAGGAAGCGTGGAACCATGTTAATTAAGATAGAAGCAATTGTCAGAGAAGAAAAATTTGAAGAGGTCAAAGAAGCCCTCGCACGCATAGAAGTGAATGGCATCACCGTATCTCAGGTTATGGGATACGGGATCCAGCGGGGCTATCAGGAAGTCGTACGCGGGCTGGACGTGGAGGTACAGATGCATCCCAAGATTAAATTCGAGATCGTCGTATCCTCCGAAGAATGGGAACAGAAAGTGATTGACACGATCTGTAAATCCGCTTATACCGGAGAAGTGGGAGACGGAAAAATTTTCACCTACGAAATCCGTTCGGCCAGAAAAATCCGCACCGGCGAGACCGGCTATGAAGCCATTCAGACAACCGCCGCAAGTTAATATCTTCCCAAAATATGAAAGCGAATGGCAGGGAGCATATCAATTACATTCCCTGCCATTCGCTTTCATCATTTGTTCTGAGAGCTTTCTGCCGTTTCACTTTTCCAAAATCGTAAAGTTATTACGCGCCAAGATTCTTCTCAAATTCCTCATTCAGCTGATTCTGATAGGCTTCATCGAAGCTTCCGTCCATCAGTTTCTCAACCGCCTGAGACATTCTCTCCCAGCTTTCCTTTTCTTTCGTTACAAGGATCGGATAGTAGAACACACCGTTCTTCTGAGCTGCCGCCCGGTCTCCCGGTGCGTCGCCGATCATCAGGACTTTGGTCTTGTCGTATCCGTAGGTCAGAAGTTTGGCAATGCAGGCTGCCTTGGAACCTGCGTTCTGTGCCAGGACGACATCCACATGGGGAAGGATTCCATGTTTCTCCCACTCTTCCATCACAGCATCCAGGTTCGCAGAGGAAACGATCGCGATATCCGCGCGCTCATGTGCCCAGGCAATGGCTTCTTTTGCTCCCGGAAACGGCTTCTTCTCTTCTTCCGGCAGTTCACGGATTCTCTGGTTTACACTCTCGGACCAGCTCAGCGCTTTCTTCAGAGCGATGCTTCCCGTCTTCTCCGCCTCTTTCGCGATGGCGCCGTTGGACAGCTCGTCCGCTTCCTCCGCCCATTTTACCAGGGTATCCACATCCTCGATCACGGTTCCGCTGTCGTTGACTTCCTTCAGTACCTTTGCAAGCGCTTTGAAACGATTGATGCCCCTGGTCATGGAATACAGGTTCACCTGATTCCAGCGGAAAAGAAGCTTTTCTTCCTGCTCTTTCAATCCCCACTCTTCGATCATGCAGGGACCGAAGCAACGAAAATGCTTGATATCCATGGTATCCATCGCACATCCGTCCGAATCGATGCAGATGAGGAAATCTTTTGTTTTTGCGAATCCTTCATATGGATCTTTTACTGTTGTTCCCATATCTCTTTTACCTCCTACTACTGTCTGAACTGTTGCTGTTTGTACACTTTTTTCTGTAATTACAGCTTACCCCAAAAAGAGGAAAAAGAAAAGACTTGAAATTACTTTGAAATCAAGTGAATTTTTGTTATACTATATTTCAGTACAATATCGTTATACTTTATCTGAATATCATTCATATGACAATATATAAATAAGAAAGGATTTTTATGAACAAAGAAAATTTGAATCTGTTTCAGCAGATCGTACAGGCACATAACATCACCTGCACGATTGTTGAAAAGGATTTCTCCAACCTGTACAAGACAGATCTGGAACTTCGTTACAAACTGTATTCCGACTACGACTACAGCGATTTTCGGGATTACCTGCTCAGGAACTGCAAGCCAGGACATATCCTGAAAATTTATGATGAGTTCAGCCTGATCTCCTACGCCCTGTGCCTGCCTCCTTCTTCTGACACCTCTTCCACTTCTGTTATGTCAAATACCAAACGTGAGAGCAGCGCTCCCGATGCTCCCGACAAACCGATGACAGAATCTGACGGTTCCATTTCCGATATGGGAATCGTCACCACAGACAATACTTACCTTGTGGCGGGTCCTGTACTGAAAGAACCATGTACCCTGGCAGATATCCAGAAGATCATGTTCAAAAACAAACTGCCGGATATGCTCTACAAAGATCTGTCCGCCTTTTACGCCAAACTTCCCGTTCCTCCCAACACAAAAACGTTGGAGGCGACGCTGCTGGTGATCGCAGAAAACCTGTTTTCCGAAAAATACGATCTTCAGGAGCCCCTGGGATTCTCCAGCATCACCTTTGATTCCAGCTCCGCGTTCCGCCGTCTGAATCAGGAGCCAAGCCTTGCGATCAGCAGCATTGAAGAACGTTACGAACTGGAAAATCAGTTCCTCGATATGATTTCCACGGGAAATTACAACGCCGCAGCCCGCCTGTATGCGAAGCTGAACAATTACAGAATCACACCACGCAATCCCAACTCGATCCTGAACAGAAAAAACCTGTTAATCATCCTCAACACCTTATGCCGCAAAGCTGTGGAGCGCGGAAATGTCCACCCGGTCTATATCGACGAACTCTCCACCAGACTTGCCATTCAGATCAATGAAGCAGAAACCGACACGGAACTGGATCAGATTGAGGGGGAAATGATCCACAAATACTGCCTGCTGGTGAGAAATCACTCCATGAAAAATTATTCCCAGCTTACCCAGCGCTGCATCACCTATATCGATTTCCACTATGCAGAACCACTGTCACTGAGCTTTTTTGCGGATATGTGCCACGTCACAAAATCCTACCTGTCCACGCTGTTTAAAAAGGAGACAGACACAAACATCACGGATTATATCCACAGCGTCCGCATCCGCCATGCACTGGTTCTGCTCAATTCCACTGCCCTGCCGATCCACGCGATTGCCACAAGCTGCGGATATTCCGATATCAACTACTTTATCAAGATTTTTAAACGCCTGAACGGGAATTCCCCGAAACAGTACCGGTCGCAGATGACAAAAACATAACGAAAAAATATATAAAACGAAGAAGAAAACAGCAAACTAGTCCCTTCGCTGCCTTCTTCTCCGTTTTCTGTCCGTCTGTATGTCTCAGATTCCGTTCCGCTTGCAGAACAGCCGGTATACCTTCTGTATCAGCCGGTCGTCCTCCAGCCCTTCATACTGGACTTCTCCGTTGTCCATGTCCTCAGAATGAATCCTCAGAATATGCACCGGCTCGTCGTCTCCCGCGTCCGCCGGATACAGCACCGCATATTCCTCCCCCTCGTATTCCACGATATCAAGGATTTCAAATCGAACCTTTGCACCGTTTTCATCGGTTAAAACCAGAATATCTTCCATAGCTTCCTCCACCTTTTCCCTTGCGCTGCCGGACAGAGACTCTCTGCGGCAGGTTTCTTTTTCTTCTGGAACAAGAATACCACACCTTACTGAAAATTCAAAGATTATTTTTCAGCCGTTGCTCTGCCAATACCGTTCCATCTGATCTTTCGTGAGAGAATCCACAAATTTCTTCTTCATCTTCAGAAATTCTTCCAGATCCATCAGGATATGATACAGGATCGCCCGATTTTCAAATTCCTCCCGGCTGGCGGGAAGAGGCGTCTCCTTCATCTGCAGAAACAGACGCTCCAGCCGGTTCATCTGCGCAGCCGGTTCATTTCTTTCCAGCACATGTTCTCCCACATAGGCAATGAATTCCGCAACCATCCTCGCCTGCTCCGGAAACTGCCGGATCCGCCGGATCTCATTCTGAAGGCTGCGAAGGATCACACATTGGCGGATCCGCATTTCAAAATACCCCACACAATATTCCGGATGTGCAGCAAAATGATTCTCCCGGTATTCGTGTGCCTGAGCCAGACATTGCTGCAGATGGGTCTCCAGCTCCTCCAGTTGCTTCCACACATTTTCCGAAGATTCCGGAACGGTCAGCTCTTTGACGATCTGCCTCAGGATTTCCTGCATGTTTCTGTCCGCAACCGCGATTTCCTGCCGGATGAGCTTCTGAATACGGGAAGTATTCTGAAAGAGATTCACAAAAACCCCGACCGCTGTTCCCACGAGCACCAGCATCAGTTCATTCAGGATGAACCCAAGTCCAAAATCCATGTTCGCAAGAAAATGCGTCCCGATGACCACATTGACCGCAAGGGTGGAATCCCACCCCAGCGCCCGGATCACCAATACCAGAAGAAACATGAAGAACCCAAAGGCGATCCAGCGGCTCTGGACAAAATGAAAGATCACCCCTGCCAGCACGGCCGTTACCAGATAACTTGCAATCCTGGCGCCCATGATCCTGAGGGATTCCCACCGGGTGGTGATCACCGACAGGAACGTGATGGCTCCGGCAGAGATCGCGTATTCCAGATGCAGCAGTTCCGCAATCCAGATGGAAAGGCAGCAGCCGAGCGCAATCCTCAGTGCCTGAAGAAAATATTTGCTTTTTCGTTCCATGAAATTCCTCCTGAAAACAATGCCCCCTGAGTACATGAACCCCTGTTTCCCTGTACTCTGAGGGTATCCGTTTTTTGTATATTTTAATCGGCAAGCGTCGTTTTGGGCGCTGAACACAGAAAGGGTTATCAATTTCCATTGTTTTCAGCCGCAAAAACCGCTGCGCCGGCTGCTGCTTCTTCCTCGCATCTGGAGAACGTAAGCGGAAGCCCAAACGCTCTCTCCACTTCCTGACAAAGCAGCGGATTTTTGCGCAGACCATTTCCCGAAGCGGTAAGACTTTTACGTCCCTGTTTTATTTCCTTTGGGAAGACGTCATACAGCGCTTTCAATTCCGATGCCATCCCCCGCAGATAACTGCGTATCATATCGGCGGGATGAAAGTTATCACTGTTGAGTCCATCCCACCCGGACCTTCCTGGCTTTCCCCCACGGGCTCCATAAAGATTCGGGTATGCTTTCAAGTCTGTGTCCTCTTTCTCCATGGCAATTTCCTGCATTTTGGCATATATGTCCGGTTTTTCACCTGTAAACCGCTCACATATTTCCCCGAAGAAAGCGGCAAGCCTCTCATATACCTTTCCTCCGTTCAAGGATGCGCCCACATACAAATAGCCGCCTCCTGGAAAAGGCCGCACGTCTGTACCATTTTCCATACACTCCAAGCAAAGTTTTGGGGAATAGACGGAAACCTGGGAACCGGTTCCCACATTGATCCCTATGCTTTTTTCCGGTTCGGAAACTGCCCCCAGAAAGCTCGCCTGATGATCTCCGATTGCCGAAAAAACTTTCTTTCCCTTATAGTAACCGACGAACTCATGGTACGGACATATTTCCGGATAAAACGACACAGCAACTCCGGCTTTTTTCAGCGCATCATGATCAAAACATCTGTTTTCCAGGTCATATCCTCCAAAACTTGCCGCGATGCTTTCGTTGACCGCCCGCCGCACACTTCCGGTCAAACGCATCGCGAGATAGTCACCAATATCCACAAATCCCTCCGCATCCGCAGGAAGTGCACCGGTCTTCTGCAGATAAAAGTGAGTGACGCTCCCATATCCGGTGTATAACGGATATCCGGTAATCCGGGACAGGTACCCGGCATACGTTTCCTTCTCATCCAAAGGCTGATTTCCGCTTTCTTCCTTCCATGTATAGAACGGTGACACCGCTTCGCCTTTCCCATTCACATACACAATTCCATGCATCTGGCTGGAAATACCGATCGCCTCAAACGGAAGTTCTTCCATTTCTTCCAGCAGCCGGCTTACTTTTGATACAATCTCATCTGCATCCTGCCAAAAACTTCCCTGTGCCAGAAATCTGTTTGAAACATTTCTGCTGAAAGCAATCGTTCTGTTTTTCACATCATACAGCACGATACAGATAGAGGTGGTTCCTATATCAATTCCAAGTGTGTACATCCTTTTCCCTCCAATTCTACCATAATTTCATCCTGTCTCTCTGTCTGCAGAGGATTCTTTCTATTTCTGTAAGTTCCCGGACTCATTCCCATATACCGCCGGAACACCTTGCCGAAATAATTTCCGCTGGAAAATCCATTTTCTCTGGCAATACATTCCACACTTTTTTCCGTCCCCAGCAGATCATTCATCGCCGACTGAATCTTCAGCCGTGTCAGGAATTCAATGGGGGAAACTCCCATTTCGTTCCGGAAGCAGCGAGACAGATGCGCGGGAGAGACCCCCAGCTGCCCGGCTGCCTCCTCAATCCCCTGAATCACCGGATAACGCTCTTTCATATACTCCGCCGCTTTCCCCGCCAGAGAATCTTTCAGCGGTTTCCCCGGACGTTCCACCTCCCGCAGAAGCGCGCAGAGAAAGCGGTAAAGAAATTCTCCGCCTTCATATTTTTCCAGCCGTTCTTTTCCGATCAATCGTTCCTGAAGATTCAGTGCCATCCGCACCGGCACGCTTCCCGGATCCAATTCGATCAGTTCGGGACAGAGCGCTGCCAGTTTGTCCGCGAAAGCATCCGCCGCGCTTCCCTCAAAATGAAGATAAAGAAATTCCCAGACAGCTCCCGGTTCATCCGGGAGACAATACCGGCTTTCCTCCGGAAAACGCACGAAAAAGCCGCTTCCCTTCTTTACAAGGCATTCTCTGCCGTTTCGGACAAACAAACCTTCGCCCCGCAGCGTATACTGAAACAGAAATCCTCCATACTCTGTCCGATTCCCGTTATAAAAATCATAGGCTTCCCCACACCTGCATTCGATTCCGCCGTCCAGCAGGACCAAAGGCTCATTCTCCATTTCATCCATATTCAGAACACCGAACAGTCCCTCTCTGTATTCCATCAAAAAATTACCCCTTTAAATCAAATTTTCATTCTTTCCTGCCAATATTAATCCAATTATAATAGGTTTCAGAAAGAACGGTCAAGAGGAATGGAGGATATCAAATATCTACCCGAAAAATGCACTTGATCATAAGGAGGATTGCCTGATGAACAAAAATACTTTTGCCAAACATCCGCCGATGGGCTGGAACAGCTACGATTACTACGACACCACCGTCAATGAAGCCCAGATACGAGCAAACGCCGAATATATGGCAGAACATCTGAAAGAATACGGATGGGAATATGTGGTCATCGATATCGAATGGTACGCACACAAAGCCGGTTCTCAGAGGGACCGTTTCCAGTACATTCCCTTTTCTCAGTTGGAAATGGACGAATATTCCCGTCTTCTCCCCGATCCGGAACGTTTCCCATCTTCCGCTGACGGAGAAGGCTTTGGTCCGCTGGCTGAATATATCCACAGCCTGGGACTGAAATTCGGTATCCACATCATGCGGGGAATTCCGCGAATCGCCGCCCATCTCCACACACCGGTCAAAGGAACCTCCGTGACTGCCGACCAGATCGCCAACCCCAGTTCCATCTGCGGCTGGAATCCGGATATGTACGGCGTGCGCAATACGCCGGAGGGGCAGGCTTACTACGATTCTCTGTTGGAACTGTACGCCTCCTGGGGCGTGGATTTCATCAAATGCGATGACATCTGCAATACGAATCTCTATCCCAACGATCCGTTTTCCGGGCGTCATGAGATCGAAATGCTTGCGAAAGCCATCCAGCACTGCGGCAGGTCCATCGTACTTTCCCTGTCTCCGGGACCGGCATTGATCGAACACGCATGGCATTATGAGAAATATGCGAATATGTGGCGGATCACCGACGATTTCTGGGATCACTGGGATTTGCTGAAAGATATGTTCCATCGATGCGAACTGTGGCAGAACCATGTTTCCGAAGGATGCTGGCCCGACTGCGATATGCTGCCCCTTGGAACGCTTGGAAAAGGATTCGGGGAGGAGCGTACCACACGGTTTACCGCCGAGGAACAGAAGACGATGATGACACTGTGGTGCATCTTCGGATCTCCGATGATGCTGGGCGCGGAGCTGACCCTGCTGGATCAGGAGACTCTGGCACTGCTGACCAACCGGGAGGTTCTCCATCTACTGAATTCCGACTGTCACGCCAGACAGATACGTTTGGATGACGACTGCGCAGTCTGGGCAGCCAGGGACACAAAAACCGGAGACGTCTATGCCGCTCTGTTTAATCTCAGCGACGAAACGGCTACTGTGTCCGTACCGCTGGAAGAGCTGACGGAAACCTTCGGACTCTCCGAAAACGATGGGGATTCCACCGTTTCCGTAACACTCCATGACCTCTGGAGCGGCTGTGACACAAACACAACGGGAACCACTCTTTCGTCAGAACTGATCACCCACGCATGTGTGATCTGGAAAATCCTCAGACACTGAAAAATTCCGGCTGCACAGCGTTGAAACCGGATACTGCCAAGATTTTTATACGAAAAAACCGGCTGCCTTCTCAGGCAGCCGGAACTGTTTTGATCTTCGTAAAGAAATAAATATATTTGAACAGGATCAATCCGACGATCACAATCCTTCCCGGCAGATTCTGCATCATCAGAAACGCCAGGATCAGCATTGCGGAAGCCGGCAGCAAAATACAGAGCTTGGTCTTCAGCGTCATCGCCCGCTCCTTCACAAAACTGTCCAGATGCTTCTGATACAGCTTTGTCCCGCAGAACCACCGGTGAAACCGTTCCGATCCCCGGGCGAAACAATAGGACGCCAGAAGCAGAAGCGGCGTCGTGGGCAGAATCGGCAGAACCACACCGATCGCTCCGATTCCCAAACTGATAAAAGCAATACTCAGCCACACATATTTCCATAGATTTCTCTTCATATCATCTCCCTTTCTTTCTCTGATCCGAAAATCCATTTCCGTAATTTTCAGATATGTACCAGCTCGCTGCAGAGTCAGCAAACCCTTACAGCTACTTGTTGTTAGTTTTTCCTAACTCAGAAGATACCATAAAATCCATGGAATTGTCAACTCTTTTAATATATGTACCCTTAACTTCCTGAGTTTTTTAACCCTCAACGCTAATTGCAGTCATCATTTGTTCTCATCTGGATCATCATAATACCCGAGTTCTATGCGAACGTTTTCCATCATATATCCCAGATCATCTGATACGCCATACCCCAGAGGATCGGCAGTAGATATGAGATTTTCGAATTCTGTTTCGTGGAGGCTGAAGAAATCCGGATGCAGTTTTGCATAATTCAGAAATTTTTCAGCTGAGGATTCAAGGCTGTTGTAAAATTTTTCCCCATAGTCACCGTATGCTGCACTAAGTTCTGCGGCTTCGGCAGCAAAAGCCAGATGCATCAGAGCCTTCGTTCCTTCATCTACGGTTCTGCTTAGATAGTCATTCAGCACACCTTTGCATTCACTCAAAGAAAACTGTTCCTTCCAGAAAACCTTTTCTAATCGTTTCCGCAGACTGGCCATCAATTCATCATTGGATGCTACGTTCCAACAACTGCTTTCGATATCCTTGAAAACTTTAGAAGATTTGAATATTTCAAATAAATGCGCTTCTAATTCATCTCTGGTTAAAGATTTAATTACTTTTTTATACTGCGTTAGTGTCATCATGCTTTTTCTTCCCCTGTCCAATTGTTATGTAACGCTCAATCTTCTGACGACTTATTCACTTGCAGGAATTCAATGACTTCTGCAAGGGTTTTCTCGCTTTCTGAGAATGCTTTCAGAAGCTGCTTGTTATCCCGCTCTTTCCGTTTCATCAGAAGCTTTTCCAATTCATCAACTGCCTTGTCGTATTTCACTTTTGTTTCGGCCACATTGATCTGAACTTTCTCTATCTTTTCTTCTAATATCACAACCCGTCTTGCCATCTTCCTGCCCTCCCACATCACAGTGTTTTCATTTGTTCGTTTGCTGCTTTTTCAAACTCCTCAACCTCAATCCTTGCCAGATCTGAACTGATTGCAGCCGCCTGTTTCTGTACATTAGATGCTGTAAGGCCGAAAGCTTTCAGGATCTCTTTTTGTCTGGCAGTAACTGCATAATCCAAACGGTATTCATTATCAGCACCTTTTAGCATCTCTATCTTTTCCAGTTCCTTTATGGCTGCAGGCACTGTCATGAAATTTCTCCTGTGTTCCTGTCGGTCCATTTCGTCTTTCAGACAGGTATATATCTTACTTCGGATAATCGTGGCTACAAACTCTATAAATATCTTTGTATCCATTGACTCATTAGAGTAAACCCGTTCACTCCGCGCTCCGAGATACGATTTATCTCCCCGGAAGAGTTTCTCCGATCCATCTCTGCTCTTATACAACGTCAGCGCTTCCTCTGCTGTCATCTTATCCGAAGTCACAATCACAAAATAACCACAAAGCTGTATCTCCCGGTTGATTATTTCTGTCTTTTCGATTCCGGACATGAACTTCTCATCTTCCAGGCCTTCATGCCAGTACACCAGATCGAAATATTTAATAAAATCTCCTCTCAGACGAACTGGCAGCCCCATACAGTCTTTTAGTTTCTTTCCCATCTGGTCAATTTTATCTTCAAATTTTTCCCGCTCAGACTGCCTTTTGCTGTCACTATAATAAATATGGAAATACCTCTCTTTTTCATCATCTGCATATAGTTTCCGCCGAACAGTTGTGCCACTGACTTTGTAGGCGCGGATACTGTTTTTCCGATCATCCTCGAAACTTCCTCTTCGCTCCAGTATGATATCGCTGACCAGTTTTTTCATCCCCTTGGCCATGATAACGAAATCATATCCATTATCATCCATGAACCGGATATTTTCCTTGCTAAAATATCCCCGGTCCAGAATAAACCCAACCCGTCTGTACCCATATCCCTTCGCTTTGCCAAGCGTATACTGAAGCTGGGATATGTCTACAATGCTTCCGGGATAAGACTCGTAGAACAAAGGCTCTCTATTATTCCGGTCATAGGCAATGGAATAATTAAAGATTTCTTTCCCCTGGTCATCTTTTGGATGGCCAAACTCTACCAGATCGATGTCGCCGGCCTGGCTGTTTTTGTTTGTGGAATCGTAAGAAATATAGATCCTTTCCCTATGATCTCTCTTCTCGTTCCATTCATTCAAAAACAGAATCCGTTGGTCTGTCGTAGTCCGGCTAAGAAAATTTGACACTTTCGAATCACTGTATATACGCATATCTTCTGTCATCAATGGATGGTTGAAAGCATAATCCGGATAATACTGGGCAGCATTTCCTTCGGTAATGATTGTATAGGCAGCCAGATCCAGAAACAGCCCCGCATCCTTTCCAACGATTCTTGCAAGCATCAGATCCAATCTGTAGTCAGATATGACCTTCCGAATCACAATATAAGCCCCAATACGAAGGCAGCCACTTCGGTATCCCTGTTTCTCCTCCGGCAGGATTTCCTGTGGAAATATCTTTAAGAACTTGTCATTCGGCAACATGAGTGCAGACTGGCCAGGAACCTGCTTGCCGATACATATCCGTCTCGGTGTGTTATACTTCTTATCTTTCAGATAAATCCGCGCGTATTCATAATAGATATACGTCGTTCCCTTGATTGTCTTCTTCGTGATTTTCCCGTTTGAATCAGGTATCTTTATCGTACAGTCCAGGTACATATGGCACTCCATCCGTTTAATGTTTGAGGGTTAATTGCTTCTCTTGTATTATGCCATATTTTTCCAAAAAATACAAGTGAAAAATGGGATTTTCCTTGATTTTACGGGCTTTTTTCAGCTTCCCCAATGAGTGCCAATTTATTGAGTGTCAATTTTGGGGGAAGTTCAGAATGTACAGACTGAAAAAAGACACGATGTTCCCTTCCCACTGAATTTCCATCCCACAGCTTTCCGCCATCTTTCCGGCGTCGATACAGTAAGCGGACAGACAGGAAGCCATTTTTTCCGGGCAGACACACGGCGTTTCTTCTGTCTTATGACAGACCGGGCAGATTCCGCAGGGACCGCACATGATCGGAAATCCGTTTTGATCCATTCCTTCCTGTTTCAGCTTTTCCAACAACTTCCAGGTCATTTCCGTATGGCGTTTCTTCAGTTTCTTCATCTCCCTGTCATCCATGAAATCCCTGACCTGCGTCCGTGTCTGAAAAACTGCCGCATGGGTATGGGCGAGCACCCGCGCTTTCATCACTTCCGGGGTTCCACAGTCCGGCGGACATCCGTAATTTGCCCCGTAATTTCCGCAGCTGTTTTCTTCACAATATTTTCTGTACTCCGGCACAAAAACAAGTTCATTGACAGGGATGACTGCCGCTGCTGCAAACCCTTCCGCCGCAGCCAGCTCCCGGATCCTGCTCTCTTCCATATTTCTCTCCTCTCCGGAACATGTCCTTCTGCATTGCTGTCAGAATTTATTTGAAACTTCCTGGAGCGTGTTTAAAAATTGCTTTCTGCGAGATATGCGTCACAGTTTGTGGGAATGAATTTTCAAACACGCTCTAACTTCGGACATTCCTTTCCATCTTTTCACATACCCTCATTATAATACAAAGAATTCCGGAATGCTAAGATTTTCTCGCCCCACTTCACAAACATCCAGTATCATTTCATCCCCCTCATTTCAAGCGGATCATTTTTCCGATGCCAAAGTCAGAAAGCAGGCAGGCGCAGGTGGTATGCGTGGACGGCGGGCATCTGCAGCGATGTGAGAAAATCTTAGCATTCCGAAGTCCCGGAGGACGGGACAGGCGAAGTGCTGCCCGCACTGAGCCTGAGGAGCGCTAAACCGGGAAATCATAAAGATTTCCTGGTGAATCGCTCCGGTGCCCGTCCGTAGGGACTTCGGAATGGTTAGATTTTCCACATCGCTGCAGCCGCCCGCCGTCCACGCATACCACCTGCGCCTGCCTGCTTTCGTCCGCTTCGCCTAAAATGAACGCTTACGCCAACAGTGTCGTCTCCAGATCCTGCAGCATCAGATCCAGCGCCTGCACGCCGCCCTCTGCGGTGTACCATACTGCCGGATGCTCCAGGTAAACAAGCTGTCCGTTTTTATACGCGTCTGTGCCCTGCACCAGCTCATTTTCCATGATATCCTGTGCAAGCTGCGCTCCGTCTGTGCCGATCGCCGCGTCACGGTCCATCACAAAAATATAGTCCGGATTTTTTTCCACAACATATTCAAAGGATGCTTCATTTCCATGGGTAGAGGTATCTGCGTTTGCGTCTACGCCCACATTCTCAAATCCGATTTCCCTGCCAATCATCGAGCAGCGTCCATCGTTTCCAAGCACATTAAAGCTTCCGCTGGTACACATTCCGACGATTGCTGTTTTTCCTTCCGCGAACGCCGCCAGAGTCTCAATTCTCTCATCAAAGTCAGCCATCAGCTCATCCACCTGGTCTTCCAGTCCAAACATCGCCGCAATGGTGGAAGCATTTTTTCTCACGCTTTCCACAACTCCGATCTCCGTATCTGTGGACAGATAAACCACCGGAGCAATCTCGCTGAGCGCGTCATAGGAGGAAGAAAGGCGGCCGCCGATAAAGATTACATCCGGTTCACACGCCATGACCGCTTCCATATCTGCCTCTTTGATCGTTCCAAGATTTTCGATGTTCTCGTCTGTAACATAATCCTGCAGATAATCCAAGGAAGTGCTTGCAGAACCTACGACACGGCCGCCCACTCCAAGGCTGTCGAGGATATCCAGGCATGCCATATCCAGGATCGCGATACGCTCCGGGTCATACGGCACTTCCAGATCCACCTCTTCCTTGTTCGCATTCAGGCTCTTGACCGTGATCGTCTCCGGTTTTTCTTCCCCGGAAGACGCTGTGGAAGCATCCGATGCAGCGGATGCAGAAGACACGTCAGATACCGCGGAACTTCCGGATGCCGAGGTGCTTCCCGATGAGGAACTGACAGAATTTCCTCCGGCTCCGCACGCTGCGAGAGAAACTGCCATTACTGCCGATAACGCAAGTGTCACAATTTTTTTCTTCATAATATAAAATCTCCTTTTTCTTTTAATAGTAAATAGACAATGGCTTTCCTTCGATTTCCATGATCTCAAAATCAACTTTATAAATTTCCGACAGATTCTCTTTCGTCATCACCTCCTCAACGGTTCCGAATTTCGCAATCTTTCCGTCCACAAACGCACAGATATAATCGGAATAGAACGCCGCGTAATTGATCTCATGCAGGACCAGAACCACCGTTTTTCCAAGTTCATCACAGAGCCTGCGGACGATTTTCATCATATTGGTCGCATGATAAATATCCAGATTGTTGGTCGGTTCGTCCAGCAGCACATATTCCGTATCCTGCGCGATCACCATCGCAATGCAGGCGCGCTGCCGCTGTCCGCCGGACAATTCGTCGATAAAACGATCCTGAAATTCCTCCAGCTCCATATAGGAAATCGCCTTGTCTATGATCTCCTGATCTTCTTTCGTAATGCGCCCTCCGGAATAGGGGAACCTGCCGAAAGCTACCAGCTCCCGCACCGTGAGCTTCATCTGGATATTGTTGCTCTGGGTCAGGATTGCCAGCCGTTTGGACAGCTCCTTGCTCTTCCATTTGGTAATATCCGTCCCTTCAAAATTCACCTGACCGGAATCATGGGCGACCAGCCTGGAAATCATTCCCATAACGGTGGATTTTCCCGCACCGTTGGGACCGATCAGGGAAATCACTTTTCCTTTCGGAATCTCAAAACTGACAGAATCCACCACAGCTTTGTCATCATATTTTTTTGTAAGATTTTTTATCTGCATGATTCAGACCCTCCGATTTGTCAGCAGGAGATAGAGGAAATAAATCCCGCCTCCCACCGTAATAAACACGCTGACCGGAATCGCGTATGTAAAAACCTGCTCCACAATTAGCTGACCTCCCACCAGCACGATCATTCCAAACAGCGCAGATCCAAGGATCAGCTGACCGTGACGGAAGGTTTTCAAAAGCTGCCGGGACAGATTTGCAATGATCAGTCCCAGGAATGAGATTGGTCCAACCATCGCCGTCGCCACCGCGATGCACAGCGTCACTCCCAGCAGAAGCCGCCGAATGGTCCGGTCATAATCCACACCAAGATTCACCGCCTGGTCCTTTCCCAGCGTAATGACATTCAAAAGTGCAAGGTCCTTCCTCAGCACAAAGATCACCACAGCCAGAACGACAACAGAAAACAGAATGATCTCTGAATTGATATTGCTGAAGCTTGCCACCAGCGTGCTGAGAAGGCTGTCATATTCATTGGGATCCATGACACGGGTGAGCGTAGTCTGTATACTGGAAAAAAATGACGACAGCACCGTTCCGATCAGCAGAACATACAGAACATTATATCTGGTTTTCTTAAACAGATAACTGTACACCACCGTAGCCACCACTCCCATCAGCAGCAGGTCCGCCGCAAAAGCTGCATTGGCGTTTCTCGCCAGAAGACTTCCTGAACCAGCAAAAAATACAATCGCCGTATGGATCAGTGTATACAGCGAATTCATACCCAGAAGACACGGCGTCACGATCGTATTGTTGATGATCGACTGAAAAACGATGGATGCCCCGCCGATGGCAAATGCCGTAATCAGCATTGCGATCAGCTTCGGCGTGCGGATCTTCATCGCATAAGCGAAAAGTTTCTGGTTTTCAAAATTCACTCCCACCAGCATATAGGCGGCGCCCGCCAGCGCCACGAGCAGGAGCATGAACATGAGTTTCCGGATGTTTTTCCTGTAAGCTGCCGTATTCATTGTTTGTCACCTCCATCCAGACCGGAAACGGCACAGCTGCAGCCGGATGTTCCCGCTCCCTGCAGCCGGACTGCTTTCCTTCCGTTTTTCAGGCGGTACAGCAAAAGCCCGATAAAGAGGATACTTCCAATAATTCCCACGATCAGTTCAATGGGAAGCTCATACGGCGCGATCACCACTCTTCCGATCATGTCGCAGGCAAGGACAAATACCGCTCCAAAGAGCGCCGTGTCCACCAACGTTCCCCGGATCCTGTCGCCTTTGAACATAGCGACAACGTTCGGAACGATCAGTCCGATGTAAGAAATCGACCCGACCACAACAACCACAGAAGCTGTGATCATCGCCGCGATCGTCAGCCCCAGGAACAGAACAAAATTGTACGGAACCCCCAGGTTTCTGGAGAAATCCTTTCCCATTCCTACGATGTTAAAATGGTTGGCGAAAATAAACGCCAGAATCACCAGCGGCACCACCAGATAAACGATCTCATATCTGCCGCGGAGAACCAGGGAAAAATGTCCCGTCAGCCAGGAGGACAGCGCCTGCGTCATCTCATACTTATACGCCAGATAATTGGTGATCCCTCCGATCACATTGCCGAACATGATTCCCACCAGAGGAACCATCACCACATCCTTGAACTGAATCCTCTGGATAAACCAGACGAAGATCCAGGTTCCCGCCACCGCCGCTGCGAACGCGAAAATTGCCCGACTCCATAGGGTGGAATTCGGCATAAACAGCAGCGCCAGCAGAATTCCAAACTGCGCGGAAGAAATCGTTGCGCCCGTCGTCGGCGAAACAAATTTGTTCATACAAAGCTGCTGCATGATCAAACCTGCGACACTCATCCCCACACCGGTGCAGAGAATCGCCAGCAGACGCGGAAGCCGGGAAACGAGAAAAATCTCCCACTGTTCCAGATTACCGCCCATCAGGGACGGCAGGTCGATATCGATCACTCCCACAAACAATGACCACACAGACAGCAGCACCAGTATCACTGCAAGCAGTACAGTCATAAGTCTTTCCTTCACACAGATATCTCCTTCCATGAAAATATTTTTATGGTCTGTACACTCTCAGTATACGTAGAATACCTGTTCTGCAGAGTTTTACAGTCCGCAATTAGTTTTAACTAACTTTCAGGTAAGAAAAAAAGTCATGCATACTCTGAACAGAGTATGTATGGCTTCTGACTTGCAACGTTAGCTTTAACTAACTTACTTGGCAAGTATAACATGAGTGTTTCGAAAAAAGCAAGAACTTTTTTTATCCATTTTTTTACATCCTCTTCCATGTTCCTGTAAAATATGACAAATTGTAAAAGTTCATCCAGTCGAACTTTTACGACAAATTTCAAAAAAACCCTTGCCTGCTTTCAAAACCACTCGTATACTATAACGTGGATGTTTGTTTTTTAGTGAGTATTATAAAGCAAAGGAGAAAAAAGCCATTAAAACAGGATTTGATAACGAAAAGTATTTGAAAATGCAGTCAGAACACATTCGTGAAAGAATCAACCAGTTTGACAATAAACTGTATCTGGAATTTGGCGGAAAGCTTTTTGATGATTACCATGCTTCCAGAGTTCTTCCGGGATTTGCTCCTGACAGTAAACTGCGTATGCTGATGCAGCTTGCGGACCAGGCGGAAATCGTCATCGCCATCAGCGCAGATGCGATTGAAAAGAACAAGGTCCGCGGTGATCTCGGCATCACCTATGACAGCGACGTCCTTCGTCTCATCGACGAATTCCGTGGAAAAGGCCTCTATGTGGGAAGTGTCGTGATCACACAGTTCTCCGGCCAGCACAGCGCTGCCATGTTTAAAAAGAAACTGGAAAACCTGGGAATCAAAGTATATATCCTCTATTACATCCCGGGCTATCCCGGCAATATCCCTCTGATCGTCAGTGACGAAGGATACGGCAAAAATGACTATATCGAGACGACCAGACCTCTGGTTGTGGTAACCGCTCCGGGCCCGGGAAGCGGAAAAATGGCCACCTGTCTTTCCCAGCTCTACCATGAGCATAAACGCGGAGTAAACGCAGGCTACGCCAAATTCGAAACCTTCCCGATCTGGAACCTTCCTCTGAAACACCCGGTAAATCTGGCCTATGAGGCGGCTACTGCCGATCTGAACGATGTCAATATGATCGACCCGTTCCACCTGGAAGCATATGGAAAGACCACGGTCAACTACAACCGTGACGTGGAAATCTTCCCGGTACTCAATGCGATCTTTGAACAGATTTTCGGACAGAGCCCTTATAAATCTCCGACAGACATGGGCGTCAACATGGCTGGAAACTGCATCATCGACGATGAAGTCTGCCGTGAAGCTTCCCGTCAGGAAATCATCCGCCGTTATTATCAGGCGGTGGACGGCATAGCAGACGGCTCCCGCAGTGAGGAAGAAGCATTCAAGATCGAGCTTCTGATGAAACAGGAACATATCACTTCCACTGACCGCAGCACCGTTTCCCCGGCGCTCGTACGGGCCGAAACCACCGGAGCCCCTGCTGCAGCAATGGAACTTCCAAACGGAAAAGTGATCACAGGAAAAACCGGAGATCTGCTGGGCGCCTGCGCAGCCCTTCTGCTGAATGCGCTGAAAGATCTCGCCGGCATCGACCATGACAAACACATCATTGCCCCGACAGCCATCGAGCCGATCCAGATGCTGAAGACCAAATATCTCGGCAGCAAGAATCCACGTCTGCATACCGACGAGATCCTGATCGCGCTCTCTGCGACGGCAGCCGAAAGTGAAGACGCGAAACTGGCTCTGGCGCAGCTTCCTCAGCTTCACGGATGTCAGGTTCACTCCTCTGTCATGCTCTCGGAAGTGGACAAAAAGACCTTCCAGAGACTGGGCTGCGATGTAACCTGCGAACCTAAATTTCAGTAAGGAGCAAAGAATATAAGCTACTTTTTCTGAAAACGCACAAGCTATCTTTCCAAAAGCGTATAAACAATTTTCAAAAAAGAAAATGGGAGTGGCTTTCAACCGGCACAATCTGCCGGTCGAAAGCCACTCCCGCTTTTTTCAAACAAGCTCCAAAATCTTCCGAACTTCCTCCGCAATCTCCTCACACTTGCAGTCCGCAAAGAAATACTCCTGAAAATGCTCGCCACCCAGAGCGCCTCTTACCAGTTCCGGATCCAGATCTTTCAAAATATCTGTCAGCGGACGATAAGCCGCCTTCCTCACTTCATCCAGGATCCTTTTGTTTTTCTGCATGAATGGCCCGCGCTCCCTCGGATAGCCCTGTCCGCTTTCCTCGCAGAAAAGCTTTTCAAAAATATACTGAAGATTCAGCTCTCCGCCCCATCCAAAACCTTTTCCATACGGAATGGAAAGGGCATTTCCGTCGTTGATCTGGGCGAACGCGTAAGCGTCCAGCGGATCCTCGGCAAGACCGCAGATCACGCCTGGAAAGGAATTGCAGGCGAGCATTGCCCCCGCTCCTGATCCGCAGCCTGTGATCACATAATCCGCCGCGCCGGAGTTCAGAAGCACTGCCGCCAGGATTCCCACCTGCACGTAGGTGGTCCGATATTCATCCTCCGCCGAATACATCCCGTAGTTGCGCACTTCATGCCCCATCGGCTCCACAACTTTTTTCAGCACGCTGCAGATCATTTCATTCTTTGCAGCCTGGCTGTTTTCATTTATCAATGCAATTCTCATACTTTCTGTTTCCTCCTGATTCCACAAAACCTCTCGCAACCGTTCATGCTGAACTGTTACAACCTCCCCGCTACATACTTCTCAGCATCTTCCCGAGCAGATTTCCATCAGATACCCTCGATCACTCTGCCTTCCCACTCCCGCGCCGGACTGACACCGGTCAGTTTCGCGATCGTAGGCGCCAGATCCAACAGGCTGGCGGTTTCCAGTTTTTTTCCGGGTTCAAAAGAAGAACCATAGAAAAACATCGGTATCGTAAAATCTTCCGGACAGTCTTCTCCGTGACTTCTTCCATGACCGCCATGATCCGCAGTGACAATGATATGATAATCCTCCGACGCAGCGGCAAAAACCTGCTCCACACAGTCAAACGCGTTATATAACTGACGCAGATACGGTCCCGACATCCAGCCATTATCATGACCGCCTTTGTCATCCGTCTCCACCAGATACAGGAAGATAAAATCCGGTTTCCGATCCTCCAGCATCCGGACCGCCTGCCTGGTCAGCAGCAGATCTGTATTTTCTTTCTGATACGATTCAATGTAGGAAGTATATTTCATGGAACCGGATTTCCACAGATTACGGTTTGGCTCCCAGTTATAAAAAGCCGCGCAGACCTTTCCGGCAGCAGCCAGCTGTTCCGCAATTCCCGGAACAGGCCGCACCGGCGGGACGTAATCGTTGCTCAGAATCCCATGTCTTTGCGGCGGAACGCTGTGAAACATCGACATATGGCAGGGCAGGGTAACCGTAGGCAGAACTGACTGCCCCGTCAAGGTATAACTGCTTATGGATATAAGCTTCTGTACAAACGGATGACCGCACTGCAATGCTCCATCCGGCCGCATTCCATCAATAGAAATCAAAATTACCTTCTCGCTCATCACATAGTTCCTTTCCACCGTATAGATTTTCCAGTTCTCTGTTCCTGTATACTTTTTGGAATGCCGGAAACCCTTATAATTTCTCTTTAAAAAATTTCGTGATCTCCTGCCAGATCTCTCTCTGGAAGAACCGGAGATCCGCATGATCCGCTCCCTCAATCGCCAGCAGGGTCACATCGCATCCCACCTTTTCCAGCTCTTCATAGATCAACACTCCCTGGGAAAACGGCACGGTATGATCCTCTTCCCCATGAATGATCAGAAACGGCGGAGCGTCCTTTGTCACAAAGCTCACCGGACATGCCGCCAGCCCTTCCTCCTGATTTCTCATAACATTTTTCCCCATCAGCAGAGATTCCGGAGACGCCGCACACTGCTCCGCAGATTCATAATGGAAACCACGGAAATCCGTCGGCGGATACCACGGGCAGGCCGCCTGCACTTCACTGGAATATTCCAGGTATTCCCCAACATCGTAAACCGGATCTTTGGCAAGTGCAGCCATACAGGTGAGATAGCCGCCTGCGGATTCGCCCATCACACCGATCTTTTCCGCATTGATATGATATCTTCCCGCATGTGCTCTCAGATAACGGATTGCCGCCTTAACATCCTGCAGCTGCGCCGGAAACTTAGCCTCATTGCTCGTACGGTACTGCACCGACGCTACAACAAACCCTTCCCGCGCCAGTCCGGAAAGATATGCCAGATGCGCGGATTTGTCCATACTCTGCCATGCGCCCCCGCAGATCCATACAACACACGGATAATCTTTTGTGCTGTCCTCCGGATAAATCAGGTCCATTTTCAGATCCTGCCGTGTATGTCCAAACCACGCATCCACCTGTGCGAAAGTAATATTGGTTGTCACCGAATACTGTGGTTCTCTTACCTCTACCTGAATTGTTTTCCTCATTGCTAACCCTCCATTCCCCTTCCGGATCACTCGTCAAAATTTGTCTCAAAAACACCTTCCGGCGTCCGCATCGTCAGGATTCCCAGATTGAACTCGTCGTCCATCACCGTAATATGATACTCAAAAATTACATCCTCCTCAAATTTCGACAGCAGGACGTACGCTCCGTTCTCCTTGCCTTCCATCTGATCACAGATATCATCGTAGACATCCATTCCGGAAATTTCCCTCGGATACCCGGATTCCCGGATCTTTTTTTCAATCATTTCATATAATTCGTTCATTCCATCCCTTCCTTTCTGCTCAGCTTCTTAGCTACAGACTTTAACCTTAACATACCAGACAACCGGGAAACTTGCAAGCAGAAAAAGAGTGTGACCGTTCAGCTGCCATACAAAAACAGGGAACGGCTGAAGCCTTACATTTTCAACCGTTCTCTGTCATACGTTTTAAACAACTATTTTTTACTCTGCCGGACTCTCGCTTTCTGAAAGCCATTCCTGCACCTGTTCTGCACTGACTTTCATTGCTTTCGCAATATCCTCCACAGCCATTCCTATCTCTGCAAGGCTTTTCACCGTTTCTTTCTGAGATTCCAGTTTACCTTGTGCTATTCCCTGCGCCACTCCCTGTGCTATTCCTTGTTCTATTCCCTGCGCTATCCCATCTTCCATGCCTTCTCTATAGATCTTTTCAGATATTTCACACATTTCCTGATAACCTCCTTCTTCGCCTTTGAGATAATGTACCCTCTTTGAAAGATCACTGTGCGTCATGTCATTTGGATCTGCCGTCTTGAAATACTGCATCAGCTTTGCAGTTTCCGACCCATCATCTACAGCCGCATTCACATACAAAATATGTTGTCCATCCTCATAAGGGATACTGGTATTTCCGAAATGTTTTTCCACAGGATATGTGGTATATCCAGCCTTCCACAAATCTGTCTCACTGATATAGATGACGTATACATCCGGCAGCTCTGCATAGGTTTTCCCTTTTTCCAGATATTCGCTGTCGATCATTGCGCCGTAAAATCTGGTACGTCTGGCATGATCTATCGTATCGGCGCGTTGGATCTCCAGATTGTAAAGTTTCCCAGTCCCGTCCTCCGCCAGAATATCCAGAATCGCATCGTGCGAATGGATCTTAGAAATCCGATACTGAGACCGCACCTCCTTCACAACCAGGTCCTCGATCCCTGTCAGGATCCGCAGCACATACTGACAGGCCGGTATGTCATTCAATGCCACAGACATAAACACATTGCTTAAAAGATTAAATTTTCTTGCTTCTTCCACACGTTTTTCATGGTTTGCGAGGGTTCGGACAGCATCTCTGTCCATTTTTGTTTTTTGGATAATGATTCCTCCTTTCGGTTTTCTCCCACTCTCCGAAAGGTCCCAAAACCCATCCCTGTCATGTTTACATAATACCATCCCGACCTATTGATTGCAAGCGCATTTATTTTTGTCTTATTTCAGTCCTTTACGCAACGGTATCAGACAAAGCAAAATGATAATTCCGACGATACCGATCACGATACCCAGAATCATGCTGCCCCACACCATGGAGAAACACATCCCGGCACCCAGGGCAAGAGCACCTACACCACCAATAACCGCTGTCAATACCGCTTTTCCCGTAATTTTAATCGGCTGTTTATGCTCCATTTTTCTCCATACAAATACTGTGATCAAGGCAAAAACAATACCTACACATCCAACGACAACTCCAGGTGTAAAGGCATTCCATTCCGGAAGCAATGCCATGCACATTCCCAAACCAAAAAACAGACAGCTGATAATTCCCAAAATCATCGCAACAAAACTACTCTTCTTCATTTTTAGCGACCTCCTCTTTATTTCCTTTTCTTGTTTGTTACTAGAGCGTGTTTGAAAATTCATTCCTGCAAATTGTGACGTGCAGAT
>DSTMC04003__coassemble_649_pt1 | contig 101172 bp, 94 predicted proteins | sample DSTMC04003__metabat2_high_PE_023 | metagenome-assembled genome bin DSTMC04003 | reverse complement strand
AAGATTGAAAGTCCATAGGAGGTATCGACATGTTGGAAATCGGCGCTGTTGTTTGGGGAGTACAGGATATTCCCCGTGCGGTTGCATTTTGGAGTTCTGCATTAAACTATAAACTGAAATATCCGGCTTCCGATGACTGGGCGGTTTTGGTTCCTGCGGATGGGAATGGAGTTCAGCTTTCTCTTAGCAAAGTATCATCGCCTAAAGCCAAACGGCATCATCTGGACCTGTTTACCGATCATCAGGAAGCGGAAGTGGAACGATTGCTTGCGCTTGGAGCAGCCAGAAAAGAGTGGAGATATCCAGACGGGGCGGACTATGTGGTTTTGCAGGATCCGGATGGAAATCCGTTTTGTGTTGTGCAGCGGTAAATTAAGAGTTAATCAGGAAGCAGATATCAAAAAAGCGCCTGTCATTCTCTAAATGAAAATGACAGGCGCCTGATGATGATTTCATATTTTTCTTTCTCTGAAACTGTGGAGACGGATGTTTATTCAAATTTATGACGGTGTGAACAATTCGTCGACGGTAAGCTGCAATTCTTTTGCAAGACTAAAAGCCAGTGATAACGTGGGATCGTACTTATTATTCTCGATCGCATTTACTGTCTGGCGGGAAACGCTGCATTTTTTTGCCAATTCTTCTTGGGACAGCCCTAATTCCTTTCTCCTCTTTCTGATTATATTTTCCATATCAGCCTCCATGTTTCCTTTTATAATATACAAGGGCGGCAAAGTAGATGATAGCAGCTACTTCCAGCTGAACAAAAGGATTGGCAGTCATGGGAAGAGATCTTACATAATTCTCAATGACATCTAACACCATCGCCCCGACGGTTGCTAACAAAGTGAAAGAACTGGCTTTCCATACGATGATTTGGTTACGTTCATCTCCCGGTTTTGATAAAGATACCAACATGATGATGTCCAATGCGCTAAATACAACGAGAACAATTCCCAAAAAAATCATAGCTCCTACTGGCATATTATTTCGCTCCTTTCTGCATATGGCAGCTTTGAAATGTCAAATACTTTTTACATTTTCAGAATAGCAGAGCGAAAGAAAAATGTCAAGAGTTTTTGACATTTTTTTTCGTTTGCAAACTGGTCGAAAAAAAGAAGAAACTGTGGTATACTTTCTTTACAAACTTTCGGAGAATGGTAAAGCAGCGAAAAGTGAAAGATAAAATATGAAGTGCAGAGAGGAATCGATATGAAATTAATCAACGCGGGTTCACTGAACTATGATACAACTTACCATGTGGAGCATATCGTAAAGCCGGGGGAAACGATCGCGGCGGAACAGATCGAGACTGCATGTGGAGGAAAAGGCCTGAATCAGTCTGTGGCTGCAGCAAGCGCAGGGGCAGCCGTATATCATGCCGGGCTTGTGGGCGAGGATGGAGAAGCGCTGATTCAGGCAGCAAAAGAGAGAGGCGTGAATTGTGCATGGATCCGCAGGCTTCCAGGGCATCAGAGCGGAAGAGCATTGATTCTCCTGGATCGTTCCGGGCAGAACAGCATTGTTGTATATGCCGGGACGAATCATGCATTTGATGAAGCGTACCGCCGGGAGATTCTTGCCGAAGCCCTGCCGGACGATCTGCTTCTGCTGCAGAATGAGATCAACGATGTACCGGAATTTGCCCAGGAGGCTGCGGACAAAGGAGTCAAGGTCGTATGGAATCCGTCACCGTTTGTTCCTGAGTGGGCGGAGCGGATGCTTCCGCTGACGGATCTTCTTTTCATCAACGAGGTAGAGGGAGAACAGATGATGGGAGAGCAGGAGCCGCAGAGAATTCTAGAGAAACTCAGAAGCCGGAACTGCGGGATGGAAGTGATTTTGACCTTGGGAGAGAAGGGCGCATACTTTCAAAAAGGCGAAAAGCGTATCTTTCAGAAAAGTTTTCCGGTTGCCGTGAAGGACACCACAGCGGCTGGAGATACATTTACCGGTTATTACCTTGCGGAAAAAATGCGGGGAAAGACACCGGAGGAATGTCTGGAGACCGCCTGCGCGGCGGCAGCTTTGGCAGTGACCAAAAAAGGCGCGGTGCCGTCAATCCCGAAACGGGAGGATGTCCTGGCATTTTTGAAAACAAGGAAAGACGAAAGCTAGAGCGTGTTCGAAAATTCATTCCTGCAATCTGCACGCTCTAGGATCCGTGCTGCAGTACAGGAAATGGGACATGAATTTACACGAGGGGGAAAACAGAAAATATGAAACTGTCAAAATACGCAGACAAGGATTTTTACCGCAAAATCATGCAGCTTGCGCTGCCGATCATTTTCCAGAATCTGATCAACACCGCAGTCAATTCTGCGGATGTGCTGATGCTTGGTTTTGTGAATCAGACGTCTCTTTCGGCATCTTCGCTGGCAAACCAGATTTCTTTTGTGCTGAATCTGTTTTACAGCGGCGTTGCTTCCGGGACGATTATGCTCTGTGCTCAGTACTGGGGCAGACAGCAGCTGCGCACGATCGAAAAAATCATGGGAATCGCCATGCGGCTGTCTATGAGTATTTCCATTTTGTTTGGTGCGGCAGCCTGTCTGGTTCCCGGCCTTCTGATGCGGATTTTTACTGCAGACCAGGAAATGATTGCGGTGGGGAGCTCTTATCTGCGGATTCTCGGGCTATCCTATTTGTTTATGGGATTTTCTCAGGTTTATCTGTGTGTGATGCGGAGTATTGAGCGGGTGGTGTTCAGTGCGGTGGTTACCGCGATTGCTCTTATATCCAATATTCTGCTGAATGCAGTATTTATTTTCGGGCTATTTGGAGTTCCGGCTTTCGGAATCCGGGGAGCTGCGATCGCCACAGTGATTGCCAGAGGTATGGAATTTTTCATCTGTGTCGGCGACAATTTCCACGGGCAGAGCGTCCGGTTCCGGATCCGTGAGGTGTTTGCGTCCAATTCGCTTCTGTTTCACGATTATCTTCACTACTCACTTCCCGCTTTTGGAAATGAGGTCGTATGGGGCGTGGGATTTTCCATGTATTCTGTGATTATGGGACATCTGGGCAGCGATATTGTTGCGGCGAATTCCATTGTCGTCGTGGCAAGAAATCTTGGAACGGCAATCTGTTTTGGCATTGCTTCCGCCAGCGCGATCCTGCTGGGAAAGGAGATCGGAGATAATCAGATCGAAAAGGCGAAGGCGGACACGACCAGACTGTGCTGGATTACTTTCTGGGCCGGCGTGGCGGGAGGAGTGCTGATCCTTCTTCTGAGACCGCTGATCATGAATATGGTGAAACTGACGCCGGAAGCCCACGAATATCTCGGAATGATGCTTTTTATCAATGTCTATTATATTGTCGGTCAGGCGGTGAACACTATGGTAATCTGTGGAGCATTCCGATCCGGAGGAGATTCACGTTTCGGATTCGTCTGTGATATCATAGATATGTGGGTGTATGCGGTGCCGCTTGGATTTCTGGCGGCCTTTGTGCTGAAACTGCCGCCAATGGCCGTTTATTTTCTGATCTGCACCGACGAGTTTGTGAAGATGCCGTTTATCTACCGGCATTATAAGAGTTACCGCTGGCTGAAGAATATTACCAGAGAAAATATGGTACAGGATACTTTTTCAGGAGCGGACGAATAATTCCAGGCAAATGAAAACACAATGGATCACGGGAATAGTTTGTGAAACCGGATGCGTGAGACGACAGAAAGGAGATAGAACAGATGAAACGCAGAGTTTTTTTGATCGTGCTGGACAGCTTCGGGATTGGTTATGAGCCGGATGCGGACGATTTCGGAGACCGGGGAGCCAATACATTGAAGACCATCATGCAGTCGGAACAGTTCCGGGTTCCGACAATGGAAAGCCTTGGCCTGTTTGCAATCGACGGAACACCGGAAGGAGAGGTTCCAGAGAAGCTGCTTGGCTCCTATGGAAGACTGCAGGAACAGTCCAGAGGGAAGGATACGACCGTTGGTCACTGGGAAATTGCAGGCCTGATCTCGGAACGGCCTCTGCCGGTCTATCCGGATGGATTCCCGGAAGGGGTGATCCGGGAATTTGAGGAGAAAACAGGACGGAAGGTTCTTTGCAACAAACCCTATTCCGGTACGGAGGTCATTGCCCGCTATGGAGAGGAACATTTGAAAACGGGCGCTCTGATCGTCTATACGTCGGCGGACAGTGTGTTCCAGATTGCGGCTCATGAGGATCTTGTCCCTCCGGAGCAGCTTTATGAATACTGCAGGATTGCAAGAGAAATCCTGCAGGGAGAGCACGGGGTGGGACGTGTGATCGCAAGACCTTTTACCGGTACGCCGGGAAATTTCGTGCGGACGCCGAGGCGGCATGATTTTTCGCTGGTTCCGCCGCAGGATACGATGCTGGATCTTCTGCAGCGTCATGGTCTCCGGACAATCAGTATCGGCAAAATCAATGATATTTTTGCGGGAAAAGGCATTGACGAGAGCCATCCGACCAAAGGGAATGGAGACGGCATGGAGAAGACGATGGAGATTGCAGGGAGAGAGTTTGAAGGGCTCTGTTTTACCAATCTGGTGGATTTTGACATGCTGTATGGCCACAGGAATGACATTGACGGCTATGCGGCTGCAGCGACGGAATTTGACCGCTGGCTGCCAGGTTTCATGGAACAGATGCGAAGCGGGGATATCCTGATGATCACAGCGGACCATGGATGCGATCCCGGCTACCCGGGCACGGATCATACCAGGGAATACATTCCGTTTCTGGTGTATGGAAAGGATATCCGGGCAGGAGTGAATCTGGGCACGCGAAGAACTTTTTCTGACATTGCCGCGACAATTCTTGATCTGTTTGGGGTTGGGCAGGGAACCAGCGGGGAAAGTTTTAAGGATCAGATCCTTCGGATATAAATATGAAATAGGATAAAACGCGAAAAAGCGAAAAATTTTCCGCAAAAAAAGTGTCATAAATCCGATGGCACTTTTTTTGTGCGTTCATATACTGGTAGGGAAGAACGAATCCGATGGAAAGGAAAGAAGATGGAAAATTTTCATAGGAACACTTCCTGCAGCGCCGGGAATTCCGGAGGATGCAGACAGAATATGAAGACGTCGGCGGAGCGAATGCAGACGCCGATGAATGATAAGCGAATGCCCGACGACAGGATGCGGATGCCGGAGAATGAAAGCAAAATGTCCGGAGACATGATGTGGATGGATCATGGGGGAATGTACGGAAACAGGATGAAAATGGACGACAGAAGAATATCTTCGGAGAGAATGGGAATGCAGATAGAGAAGAGAGAGGGAAGGATGATGCAGAAAAATATGGGAAATATGGCGCTGGATACGCTTTCCCTGGCAATGGGATATGTGCCGATGCAGCAGTTCGGAAGAACTTTTGACCTGCGGACAGGGCTTCAGGCAGGGACGATCTTTCCGGACCTGCATAAACCATTCTGCGGAAAAGGAGGTGCCGGATGTTGATGAGAGGACAGCAGCCCAACAAGGAGAATCTGCTCGCCTGGATCGATCAGGTGAGTTTCGCGGTGAACGAGATGAACCTTTATCTGGATACCCATCCGGAGGATGAGGAAGCAATGGCATTTTTCCGTGAAAAACTGAAAATGCGCCGGGAAGCGCTGGAAACCTATGCCCGGTACTTCGGACCTTTGACCATTGACACGGCAAATGACAATATGAGCCGTTCCTTTGAATGGGTTCAGCAGCCGTGGCCGTGGGAACCGTCAAAGAGAGGAGGATGCAGATAATATGTGGAATTATGAGAAACGTTTGCAGTACCCGGTCAATATTAAAACACCCAACGCGAAGATCGCCCAGATTATTATGAGTCAGTACGGAGGTCCCAATGGCAGAAGGAGATAAAGTCTCGTGACAGCTCTTCAGGCTGAGTTTTCGCGCATTGATACATAGAAGGCTGAACCGTTATTATCCAGCTGAACGGCTGCGAAATCTCCTTGACACAGGAGGGAAAACCCAGTAAACTTTTACAGTATGTGTGTTCGGAATTTCTGACAAACGTAAAAAAACATGTTATAATAGAAAAAAATGAAACGGACTGCAAAAGAGCAGAAAGGAGATGTTGTATGCTGACGATTCAGGAATATGTGAAAGCGGAGAGTCTGGAACAGGCGTTTGAGCTGAATCAGAAAAAGACCAACCGCATTATCGGCGGAATGCTCTGGATGAAGATGAGCCCGCTGAATATCAGAACGGCGATCGATCTGTCAGGTCTTGGGCTGGACAAGATTGAGGAGACTCAGGAGGAGTTTCGGATCGGATGTATGGTGAGCCTGCGGCAGCTGGAGCTGCATCCGGGACTTGCTGCATATACACAGGGAAGTATGAAAGAAAGCGTCCGCCATATTGTGGGTGTTCAGTTCCGCAATCTTGCCACTGTGGGTGGAAGTATTTTCGGAAGATTCGGGTTTTCCGATGTGTTGACGGAATTTATGGCGCTGGGCGCGGAGGTGGAGCTGTTCCAGGGAGGAAGAATGTCCCTGGAGGAATTTTCCAGACGGAACTATGACAATGATATCCTGGTGCGGGTAATTCTGAAAAAATTTCCTCAGGATAGTGTGTACCTGTCCATGCGGAATACACAGACGGATTTTCCGGTGCTTACCTGTGCGGTAACGCGGCGGGAGGAAAAAGTCTGTGCGGTGATCGGAGCAAGGCCGGCGAGGGCTGTTGCCATCTACGACGAAGCGGATCTGCTGAAAAATGGTGTCACCGACGCATCTGCAAGAGCTTTTGCTGACTATGTGGCAGAGCATGTGGTGACTGGTTCGAATAAAAGAGCGCAGGCACAGTACCGGACGCATCTTGTGAAGGTGCTGACCCGAAGAGCCTGTCAGGGGCTGGGAGGTGAAGCGAAATGAAAGTGACGGTAACGGTAAATGGAAGAAAAATTCAGGAAGAGGTTGCCTGTGACCTGCTGCTGATCGATTTTCTGCGCAGACATGGATGTCCCAGTGTAAAACGGGGATGTGAGACCTCCAACTGCGGCCTGTGTACGGTGATGATGGATGGAAAGCCGGTTCTGTCCTGTTCTGTCCTGACGGTCCGTGCGAATGGCCATGTGATCGAGACTCTGGAAGGGCTTCAGGAGGAAGCGGAAGAGTTCGGAGCATTTATCGCTGATCAGGGAGCGGAGCAGTGTGGATTCTGCAATCCGGGATTTATGATGAATGCCCTCGCGTTGTTCCGTGAGAATCCGGATCCGAACGAAGAGGAAATCAAAGAATATCTGGCAGGAAACCTTTGCCGTTGTTCCGGATATGAGGGACAGCTCAGGGGAATTCTGAACTTTCTGGAATGGAAAAAGGAGGCGAAGCAATGAGAGCAGTCAGCCAGCCGGTGAGAAAAAAAGACGCGATGGCGCTGGTGACAGGAAAGCCAGTCTATATGGACGATCTGGTCAATGAGAACTGCCTGATCGTCAAGGTTCTGCGCAGCCCGCATGCCAACGCGATCGTGGAGAGCGTGCAGAAGGCAGCGGCAGAAAAAGTACCCGGGATTGAAGCAATTTATACCTGGGAAGATGTACCTCAGCAGCGTTTTACGATGGCGGGACAGACGTATCCGGAGCCGAGTCCCTATGACCGCCTGATCCTGGACCGTCATGTGAGATATGTGGGCGATCCGGTTGCAATCGTGGCAGGTGACAGTGAAAAAGCTGTGGACAAGGCGCTGAAAATCTTGAAGGTGAAATATCAGGTGCTGGAACCTCTGCTGGATTTCCGGAAAGCAAAGGACAATGAGATTCTGATTCATCCGGAGGAAACCTGGAAATCCCTGTGCCCGGTAGGCGCGGACAACAAAAGAAATCTCTGTGCCTCCGGTGAGAGCGGGGACGGGGATATTGATGCGGTCCTGGAGGACTGTGATATCGTTGTGGAGCACACGTATCACACGAAAGCCTGCCAGCAGGCGATGATGGAGACGTTCCGTACCTACTGTTCCATCGATGCCTACGGAAGACTGAACATCCTCAGTTCGACTCAGATCGTGTTCCATGTGCGCCGTATCATCTCCAATGCCCTGGGAATCCCAAAATCAAAGATCCGTGTTGCCAAGCCAAGGATCGGCGGCGGTTTCGGAGCGAAACAGAGCGTCGTGGCGGAAGTATTTCCGGCGTTTGTGACATGGAAGACGGGCAAACCGTCCAAAATGATTTTCACCCGCCGGGAAAGCCAGACGGCGTCTTCCCCGCGTCATGAGATGGAAGTTTCCGTCCGCGTCGGAGCGATGAAGGATGGAAGAATCCGTGGAATCGATGTCTATACGCTTTCCAATACGGGTGCCTACGGGGAACACGGACCGACGACCGTAGGACTGTCCGGACACAAATCCATTCCGCTGTACGGTTCTTTGGAAGCGCACCGGTTCCGTTATGATGTTGTCTATACCAACGTGATGTCGGCGGGCGCGTACCGCGGCTACGGTGCGACCCAGGGAATCTTTGCGGTAGAGTCGGCGGTCAATGAGCTGGCGGCAAAACTGAACATTGACCCGGTGGTGATCCGTGAAAGAAATATGGTGCGGGAAGGTCAGATCATGCCCGCATATTACGGAGAGCAGACGAACAGCTGTGCGCTGGACCGCTGTGTGGAGCGTGCAAAACAGATGATCGGATGGGATGAAAAATATCCATGCCGGGATATGGGCAACGGAAAAGTACGGAGCGTCGGTATGGCGATGGCAATGCAGGGCTCCGGAATCTCAGGCGTGGATGTAGGTTCCGCCACGATCAAGATGAATGAGGAAGGCTATTATACGCTTGTGATCGGCGCGGCGGACATGGGAACCGGATGCGATACGATCCTGTCCCAGATGGCAGCCGAGTGTCTGGACTGTCCGGTGGACGCGATTACTGTGTTTGGAGCGGATACGGACGCTTCTCCGTATGATTCCGGCTCTTATGCTTCCAGTACGACATATGTGACCGGAAAAGCTGTGGAGAAGGCATGTGCGAAACTGAAGGAAAAGATTCTGGAAAAAGGCGCGGAACTTTTGAAATGCAGCCCTCAGGAAACAGAATTTGACGGAGAGAAGGTTTTGTGTACCGCTACGGGAGAGTCGGTGGATCTGAAGACCATCGGAACCAGCGCGATGAATGGAAACCATACGGCGCTGGAGGTGACGGAGACCAACAGTTCTCCGGTTTCCCCGCCGCCGTTTATGTGCGGTATGGTGGAGATCGAACTGGACAAGGAAACCGGCCACGTGGAACTGCTGGATTACGTTGCGGTGGTTGACTGCGGAACCGTTGTCAATCCGAACCTGGCAAGGGTTCAGACCGAGGGAGGAATTGCCCAGGGAATCGGTATGGCGCTGTATGAAAATATCCAGTACAGCGACAGGGGACACCTGTTTGAAAATTCTCTGATGCAGTATAAGATCCCGACCAGACTGGATACCGGAAAGATCCGTGTGGAATTTGAGAGCAGCTATGAGCCTACCGGCCCGTTTGGCGCGAAATCCATCGGTGAGATCGTGATCAATACACCGTCGCCGGCGATCGCCCAGGCGGTTTACAACGCAACCGGACACTGGTTCCGGGAGCTTCCGATCACGCCGGAGAAGATTGCGATGGTGCTTGCGGATGATTGATCTGATCCTTCTGGCTGCCGGAAACAGCAGGCGGTTCCGGAGCAGGGAGGGAGACAACAAGCTTCTCTGCTCCTGGCGGGGACAGCCGATGTATCGGACATCCCTGGAACGTTGGAAGAACGCTGCGGACGGACGGCTGGACGGAGGAAAGATTTATGTGGTGTCTAGAGAACAGGAAATCCTGGAGACGGCAGAGCATTTTTCCATGGTTCCGGTGTTCAGTCCCGAAAGTTCAGGAGGCATTTCCTGGTCCATTCGAAACGGACTGAAGGCTGCACAGAAGCATTCTTTGGCTGTATCAGGGAAACTGGCAGATCATTATGTGTTCGGAGTCACCGATCAGCCAATGCTGACGGAAGGAACCATCCGGCGCTTTCTGGAACAGGCGCAGAAATCCGTTTACGCCTGCGTGGCATGGGAGGGAACCCTTGGAAATCCGGTTTCTTTCCCAAGGTCGGCGGTGGAGGAACTGATGCGGCTGGAAGGTGACTGCGGCGGGAAAAAGGTATTGCGGCGCCATCTGGACGAATGCACACTGGTTCCTGCTGCCAGGGAAGAGGAACTGAAAGATATTGATACCCTGGAACAGCTTTTGGAGGCAGAACAGGCGGATTCCGTCAGAAACGGAAGATAAGCTGCAGGCTGCCTTCCGGTCGATTGAAAAGAATACGGGAAAGCATCAGGCGGAGCAGCTCGTTGGCTTCTGTTCCGGTGAGAATGCCGGAATCCAGAAGGCACAGCAGCCCGTGATAATTCCATGAGAAAGAAGAGCAGGAGGAAACGGAAACCTCCTGTTCTTCTTTTTTTGTCTTTTTCAGCGCGGTGATCTGTTCAAGAAGTTCCGTTTTTCGTTCCTGGTACTCCTCCAGCGTATCGGTTCCGGCTTCATAAGCAGCCCGCAGCCGTTCCAGCCGCTTTTTTGTGGTCTGGATCAGAGCGTCGGCAGAAGAGAACGGGGGATCCATTTGGACCGGAAGAAGCATCGGGATGGAGTCTCCTTTCAGGCTGAGCGGGCATTCCCGGAGTGCCTGAAGGACGGACGCTTTCAGAAGTTTTAGAGAAATATAATGGCTGACAAAGCAGCGGCCTTTCGTGTAAGAACCACACTGGAGCGCCGTTCCGTGGGCGGTAGAAAGCAGAAGGCTCTGACAGGAGCTGCAGCGGACAAGCCCGCGGAAGAGTGACGAAGGTCTCTCGGACATTGGAGCGGAAGAATGTGAAGCGGCACAACGTGTGGCGGAAGAATTTGAGGCGGCAGAGCGTGGAACGGAAGGTGTGGCGGAAGGAACCTGCACCGGAGATGACGAAAAATATTTTCTGCGGAAGGAAAGACGTTTCTGTGCGGCATCGAACAGCTCCTGTGAGACGAGAGGGGTGTGGGAAGCAGGAACGACCTGTACCTCAGGATCCTGATAAAATCTGTCCCTGGAGGATTGCTGATGGGAGAATCTCCGCCGCAGTTTTCCGGTATAGACGGGATTGGACAGAATATATTCAACGGTCCTGCTTTCGAATAGATTTCCCCTGGAAGTCCGGATTCCGGCATGGTTCAGCCAGGAGGCAATCCCGCGGATGGGAACACCCTGACAGAATTTTTGAAAGATCAGAGGGACGAAAGGTGCGGTGGTTTCCTCCGGCTCGAATTTTGTGTCTCCCATCCGGTACCCGAAGGGAGGGATGGAAACTGTCTGGCCCCGGGAAAATTTCTCATTCATTCCCCGGCGGACTTCCTCCGCAAGATTCAGGGAATAGTATTCATCCATCGCTTCCAGCAGGGCTTCCACAAGGATAGAGGTGGGATCGTCGGAGAGCGGTTCGGAAACGGAGATCACTTCAATGCCGCATTCCCGGCGGAGCATGGATTTGTAGAGGATACTGTCCTGGCGGTTTCGGGCAAAGCGGGAGAATTTCCATACGAGGATCACCTGGAACGGAGCGGGATGGCTGCGGGCGGAAGCGATCATGCGCATAAATGCCGGACGTTTGCGGGCACAACGGCCGCTGATGCCTTCGTCGAGATAGATCTGGTCTTCGGGGATCGTGATCTGATGCTGATCGGCATACTCCCGGATCTTTTTCAATTGGCTGTCGGGAGAAAATTCCAGCTGGTCTTCTGTGGACACACGGATGTAGGCGGCGCCTGTCATAAGAAACCTCCCGGAAAGGCTATAATATGGTATAGATTATGGCAGGGAACAGGGACTTATTCCCTGAAAGGCGCCTGGAACGGAGGGAAGAGAAGTGATGAGTGATCAGCGAAAACGGATGAAACAGCTGGAGCGGAAAACGTATCTTGCAGAGACAGAGGAAGGAAATGAAGAGCCAAGAGAGCTGGAAACAATGTCTGAGGAGGAATGGAAAGAATTTCAGGAGCGGATGAGCGGCAGGATCAGTCAATGGCTGCAGATGTATCTGGAAAGCAATCCGGAGAAACAGAAACAGGTGCTGGAATGTCTGGAGCAAAGCGGGCAGGGAGAAGAGAAAGATTTCTGAACGACGGAGCAGCAGAAGAATAGTTCTGGAGTGTGTTTGGAGATTGCAGGAATGAATTTTCAAACATATTCTAACGGAATTGGGAGGTCCCGATGGAGAGATGGGAGCTTCCATGCGGTATCTGTCCCAAAGGTTTACCGCGCCGAACAGGATTACCATGGGAGTTTTGACGGACGTCGGGACGGAAGAGCTGGGGCACCTCGAAATGGTGGCGACGATCGTTCACCAGCTGACCTGCAATCTCACACCGGAAGAAATCGAGAAACAGGGCTTTGCCAACTATTATGTGGACCATACCGTGGGAATCTGGCCGCAGGCGGCAGGGGGCGTTCCGTTCAATGCCTGTGAATTCCAGTCCAAGGGCGACTCGGTCACGGATCTATTCGAAAACCTTGCTGCGGAACAGAAAGCCCGGACCACTTACGACAACATCCTGCGTCTCGTCAAAGATCCGGAAGTTGCGGATCCGATCCGTTTCCTCCGGGCGCGGGAAATCGTACACTTCCAGCGGTTTGGCGAAGCGCTCCGATCCGTACAGGAAGAACTTGATTTTAAGAATTTCTACGCGTTCAACCCAAGCTTTGACGCGCCGGTATCATGTCCGCCCTGTAAAAAATAAGACATGATATGGTATCAGTTTTAAGTACCTGACGGTACCGGACCAGCAAAGTACTTCAATGGATGCTGCCGAAGCGTGTTTGAATATTTGTAGTCTATGAACTCTGAAAGCTGCCACAAACAATGATAACCGTTTAGATGGCGGAACGGTAGATGACAATGTTCAAACACGCGCTGGCAGTCTTGACAATTATCCGTTTTCGGATTATAATCCATTTTATCCGATTTCGGATAAAATGGAGGCGTCTATAGAAAAATGAAAGAAAAGATGAATGTTGCGGAAGCACTTGCTCTGTTCAATCAGCTTTATAAAGAGGTGGATGAAATATATCACCAGTATGCAAAGAACCATGGGATTTCGGACACGGCGTTATGGCTGCTGTATTCTCTGTATGAGAACAGCGGTACTTACACCCAGAGAGATGTCTGCGCGGACTGGCATTACCCTCCCCAGACAATCAATTCCGCCCTGAAAAGCCTGGAGAAGCAGGGAGTGATCGTTCTGGAGGCTGTATCGGGAAATCAGAAAAACAAGAGGATCTTTTTGACAGATAAGGGGCAGGAAATTTCACGGACCGTCATTGCGCCGCTGGTTCTTGCGGAACAGAGAACGTTTCGGAGATTGCAGGAAGAAGAACGGGAACTTCTGTTGTCTCTTACAGGAAAATATGTAGAGCTTTTGCAGAAGGAAATGAACGAAGACGGGACAAGCCTCCGTTGATGTATGAAAGTACAGGAAGATGATTGGAAAGGAAAAGGTGTATTTATGGATTCTACAGAATTATTTTCAAAAACTCCGCCGCTGAAGCTTTTTTTCCTTGCCGCCATTCCAGGGGCGATCAGCATGCTGGCTTCGGCGCTTTATCAGACCATTGACGGTGTTTTTGTGGGACAGTTTTTGGGAAATACAGCATTTGCGGCGCTCAATCTGGCGATGCCGTTTGTTATCATCAATTTTTCATTGGCGGATCTGATCGGTGTCGGATCCTCCGTCCCTATCTCGGTCTGTCTGGGACAGAAGAAAGAGGAACGGGCAAACAATATTTTTACCTGTGCCTGTCTGATGATTGTCGGGGCAGGCGTGCTGATCGGAGCTGTTTTGTTTGCTATCGCGCCGCTGCTGATCCGGCTGATGGGAGCGGAAGGAGAATTTGCGGAGCTTGCCGTCCAGTACCTGAGGGTTTACGCAGTCTGCTCTCCGGTGACGACCATTATTTTTGCGGCGGACAACTATCTGAGGATCTGCGGTTTTATCCGGGGCAGTATGTTTTTGAATATCCTGATGTCCGTACTCAGCGCAGCTCTGGAGTTTCTGTTCCTTGGTGTGTTCCGTTGGGGAATCTGGGGAGCGGCTTTGGCAACCTGCTCCGGCATGATGATCTGTGCCGTGATTGCGCTTGTGCCCTTTTTCCGTGGAAAAGCGCTGCTTCGGTTCTGCCGTCCCCGATTTGAGGGAAGAATGATCCGGCAGATCATCTCCTGCGGAAGTCCGAACTTCCTGAACAATATCGCAGGAAGGATCACATCGATCCTGATGAATGTGCTCCTGGTGCGTCTGGGCGGAGAGACAGCCGTTTCCGTCTATGGTATTCTGATGTATGCTGACGGGTTCATTCAGCCGCTTCTGTATGGAATGTGCGATTCCCTTCAGCCGGCGGTTGGATACAACTGGGGCGCGCAGAAATTTTCCAGAGTGCGGGCAATCGAAAAATGCTGTTTTACTGCCAGCGGGGTCGTGTCTCTGTTGTCAGTGTTTGTCATCGCCCTTTTCCCGGAACAGATCACGTCATTGTTTGTGGCGGATGCGGGCAGTGAGATTCTGAGCATTTCCGTCACCGCACTGCGTCTTTTCAGCCTTACTTATATTACCCGGTGGTTTTCTTTTGCAGGCCAGAGTTTTATGCTTGCCATCGAGAAACCGCTGCCGGCATCTGTCATCTCCGTTTCCACTGCGCTGATCTTTCCACTGGTTCTGATCGGAGCGCTGTGGCCGCTGGGACTGACAGGCATCTGGCTGAATTTCCCGGGAACTTCTGTGCTTGCCGCGGTTCTGGCACTGATCATTCTGAAAAAGCTGAGCCGCGAATGGAAGCGGCAGGACGCAGAGTAGAATGGGCAGGGGCTGCTTGAAAAAGAAAACGGAAAGCCGGAAAACAGTTTTGAGAAATCCTGTTCTGTGATATAATAGTATTCTATACAGATGATCTGTGGTTGCTGTTCACTGTGTGTGCAGCAACCATTTCTGCAATCTTCCGGTATTTTGAGGATCGGGAGATTGCAGCAGAAACAGGAAAAGGATGATACCATGAAACGACTTCTGAGCGATGTCTGGCAGTTATTACAGAAAAACTGGATCAGCCTGCTTATTTTTGAAATTTTTTACCGGATCTTTTTTAATGAGCTTGTCACGCGGACAGCGGATGCAGCCGTTGAATTTTCTTTGAAATGTCAGGGTTACAGCTATATGACTGCGGAAAATTTCATGGAATTCATCCGTTACCCGCTGACGATTCTTTTCATCCTGCTGGGGCTTTTGCTGGTGATGCTGCTGATCCTGTTTGAAGTCTGTGCGCTGTTCGGATGTATGGAAGCCTCCTGGAAAAAGCAGAAGGTCCATGTGCCGGAAATGCTTTGCATGGGTGCTGTCGGGTGCGTCCGCTTTCTGCGGAGAAGGCCGGCGGGATGGGCACTGTACATTGCCTGTTCCGTGCCCTGTCTGCTTCTTCAGGCAGTCTATGGGATGATCGTGCACATGAAACTTCTGCAGAATACCGTGGTCAGGATTTTTGAGGCATTTCCGAATTTTGTGCTCCCGGGTATTCTGGCGGGAGTGCTTCTGGTTTTGTCGATCCTGTATACGTATTCGCTTCCGTTCCGCATACTGATGGAAGAACCGGAACGGAAGACCTTGCAGAGGGTGTGGAATGCGCTGGGCGGCAGCTGGAAACAGGTCGGCAGGGCGCTTGGAAAGGAACTGAAAAAGTATTTTCTTTTGCAGGTTTTGCTGTTGGCTGTGCTGTTTGTTCTGTACCTGGCCTCCCATGTGCTGATCGTACTGTATGTCATGGCGGCGGGTCAGCCTCAGGCGCTGGTCAGTTCCGTACTGGTCTATGCGGACGGTGCAAAATATGTGCTGAGCGGGATCGCTGCGTCATTGGGGATCACAGGAACATTGTTGTATCTCTATCTGTTCTTTGTGAGGGCAGACAGAGAAGATTATCAAATCGAACGTAAAACGAAAAAAACGCCTTCCCGGCTGCGCAGGATCCTGGCGGGCAGGGTGACGGCGGTTTTGCTGACCGTCCTGCTTCTTGGGGCGGAAAGTGTCTATCTGATTTATATGGTCCAACGGGAGCATCCGAGGGCGACGGCTTCCGCCGAATATATTTCTGTTTCCGCCCATCGGGGAGGGGCAGGAAAAGCGCCGGAAAATACCATAAGCGCACTGGAGTATGCCATTGAGAGTATGTCGGATTTTGCCGAGATCGATGTGCAGGAAACAAAAGATGGGGAAGTAGTGCTGATGCACGATTCCAACCTGAAGAGGACCACCGGTCTGAATGCGAACATCTGGACAATGACTTATGAGGAACTTCAGCAGCTGGATGCCGGGGTGCGTTTTAATAAAAGTTTCCGCGGAGAAAAAATACCGACCCTGGAGGAGGCAATGGAGACGGCGCGGGGAAAGATCCAGCTGAACATCGAGGTGAAGTATAACGGGCATAATCAAAATATTGTCCGCAAAGTCGTCCGGATCATAGAGGAACAGGACTTTGTGGACAACTGTGTGCTGACTTCCATGAATTATAAATTTCTGCAGCAGGCAAAAGAGCTGAACCCGGACATCCGTACGGGCTATACGATGAATATGACTTACGGGGATCTGGAAGATATGGACGGTGCAGATTTCTTTTCGGTGAAGCACACCTATATCACCGAACAGTTTGTGGAAAAGGTCCACAATCTTGGAAAGGAAGTCTATGCGTGGACACTGAATTATCAGGGCGATATCCAGCGGATGGTCAATTGCGAGGTGGACAACATCATCACGGATGAACCTGAGTTGGTCCGCCAGGTAATCCTCGGTGAGACCAGCCAGTCTCCGGGCTTTGCAGAACTGCTGAAATATGCTTTGAAATAGGTCTGCAACTATGATATACTGTAGTTATTAAAGGTGTGTTTGAGATTGCTTCCTGCCAGTTGCAAACACACTCCAGGGGAGAAGCTCCCGAAAGGGACGAGTGCAGAAAAAACAGCGGTTCAGCGGACTGCCGAAGAGCAGATCTGTTTTCGGAACGGGAGGCTGGGCAGCGGCAGGTGAAGAAGGGTTATAGTTATATGAGTAGAAGTAATAATACGGGGGTAAGAACAAGAAAAAGGATCATAGGGTATTATGATTACAATTTGCTGGCATGTCTGATCTTGCTTTTGTCTTTCGGACTGATCGTACTGTACAGCGCCAGTGCGTATGAAGCTTATGCCAGTGCCAATATTTCAGATAATATGTATTTCTTCCGGCATCAGCTGAGAAACTCTGCGATTGCGTTGATCTGGGCGGTTCTTTTGTCCAAGATTTCCTATCATTTCATGGCGCGTTTTGCCGGGGCTCTGTATGCGGCGGGGTTTGTGCTGATGGCTTTGGTACAGTCTCCGCTGGGTGTGGAGGAGCTTGGCGCCAGGAGGTGGCTGAGAATTGGCCCGATCCAGTTCCAGCCGTCGGAGGTTGCAAAGATCGGAGTGATCGTATTCCTGCCAATGGTTCTTCTCAAGATGGGGAAGAAGTATAAGTCCTGGAAGGGGCAGCTGCTGATTCTTTCTATGGGAGCGCTGCAGGCAGTGGGCGCCTGGAAACTGACGGAAAATCTGAGTACAGGCATTATTATTTTCCTGATCACAGTGGTGATCTGGCTGGTCTCTTACCCGGATATCAAAAAATATCTGATTTTTGGGGGAGGCATTGCCGTTGCCGGGGTGGGAATCCTTCTGTACCTGAAGGATCATCTGAATCTGTTGGAATCGGAGGACGGAGGTTTCCGGATCCAGCGTATCTACGAGTGGCTTTCCGGCGGAAGCTATCAGATCCATCAGGGGCTCTATGCGATCGGTTCCGGAGGATTTTTCGGCAAGGGTTTGGGCAACAGCACCCAGAAGCTGGGAACGATTCCCGAGGCGCAGAATGATATGATCTTTTCCATTGTATGTGAGGAACTTGGGGTATTTGGAGCGATTCTTCTGCTTCTGATGTTCGGATACCTTCTGTACCGGCTTTTCATGATCGCCCAGAATGCGCCGGACCTTTATGGTACACTGGTGGTCACAGGCGTTTTTGCCCATATTGCGATCCAGGTGATCCTGAACCTTCTGGTTGTTCTGAATATGATGCCGGCAACTGGCATTACCCTGCCGTTTATCAGTTATGGAGGAACGTCCATGATGTTCCTGATGACAGAACTTGGGATTGCTCTTTCGGTGGCAAATTCCATACGTTTTAAGGAAACAGTTGTTGTGCAGGAACATGAGAAAAATGTATTGACAAATGTATAAAGAACAGATACACTCATTCATGAAAAAACAGCTGTCTTCTGGACGGAAAGGAGTTAGAGTACGATGTTAGAAAAGATGAAAGAGATTCTTGCAGAGCAGTTGGGCTGCGATGCCGACATGATTACAGAGGAGACTTCTTTTAAGGATGACCTGGGTGCAGATTCCCTGGATCTGCTGGAAGTGATCATGGCACTGGAGGATGAATACGGAATCGAGATGAACACGGAGGATCTCTCCGACCTCAATACCGTAGGTGATGTGATGAATTACCTGAAAGAAAGCGGGATTGAAATCTAAGAGATTCCTGACTTTCGTGGGATAAAAAACAGAAAAGGGGGCCGAATACAGATGAGTAGTTTGGAGTATGTAAAGAAGGTACTGGCAGATGCGGAACGTGTGGTATGTCTGGTAGGACGAGGAACGACCTTCCAAACAGGATGTCAGCTGTATGACGGGGATTTTGAGTACGAGATCGAATCCCGTTATGGCCTCTCGGTGGAAGAGATTTTTTCAGAGTCCTATTATAACAACCGGACAAGAGAGTTTTTTGAATTCTACAGAGAAGAGGTTCTGAAACATTGCGGAGAACCCAATGCGGTTTATCAGACGCTGGCGAGGATGGAACAGGACGGCAAACTGATCGGTATTATTTCCCGGAGTATTTTCGGACTGTGTGAGCGTGCCGGATGTAAAAACGTTGTGGATATCCACGGAACCATTTTTGAAAACAGCTGTCCGCGATGCGGCAGAAAATATGATTACCATTATATTCTGGATCATAAGCCGATTCCTTACTGTGAAAACTGCAGGGCGGTGGTGCGGCCTCAGATTGTGCTGACCGGCGAGATGGTCAGCAATGACAAGGTTACCCGCGCGACAGAACTGGTATCCAGAGCGGATGTTCTGCTGATCCTTGGCTCTACCATGCAGTCTTATCTGACCAAGAGTTTTATCAAATATTTTAACGGATCCAAAGTACTGCTCGTTAACTGGGCGGAGCATTATTCGGACGTCAAAGCGGATGGAGTGTGCATTGGAAATCTTCCGGAAATTCTCCCGAAGATATATCCGTAGAAACAGTTGCCAACCGGCGAGTGTGTGGTTTATAATAAGGTGGTTCCGGAACGTATGTCTGATATACAGGCGTACGTTCCGGAACCACCTTGCTGTCAGGGCAGAATGGAACAAAACAGTATTTTTTTGAAAGACAGATAGAAAGAAAAACAGGAGTGAAAACAAATGAGCAAAGTGAAAACAAGGTTTGCACCGAGTCCTACAGGACGTATGCATGTGGGAAATCTGCGTACTGCGCTGTACGCATATCTGATCGCAAAGCATGAGGGCGGAGATTTCATGCTCCGCATTGAAGATACAGACCAGGAGCGTTTTATGGAAGGCGCGCTGGATATCATTTATCATACGCTGTCCGAGACAGGGCTGCACCATGATGAGGGTCCGGACAAGGACGGCGGCTGCGGCCCATATGTGCAGAGTGAGAGAAATGCTTCCGGACTTTATCTGAAATACGCGAAACAGCTGGTAGAGCAGGGAGACGCCTACTATTGTTTCTGTGACCAGGAGCGTCTGAGCCAGTGCAAGAGAAACGTCAATGGAAAGGAAATTTCCATTTATGACAAACACTGTCTGCATCTGTCCAAAGAAGAAGTAGAAGCAAATCTGGCGGCAGGCAAGCCCTACGTCATCCGCTTCAATATGCCGACGGAGGGAACCACGACGTTCCATGATGAGATTTACGGAAATATCACCGTCAACAATGAGGAGCTGGAGGATCTGATCCTGATCAAATCCGACGGATATCCGACGTATAATTTTGCCAACGTGGTGGACGATCACCTGATGGGGATCACCCATGTGGTGCGCGGCAACGAGTATCTTTCCTCTTCGCCGAAATACAACCGGATCTATGAGGCGTTTGGCTGGGAGGTGCCGGTTTATGTCCACTGTCCGCTGATCACCAACGAGGAACACCAGAAACTGTCCAAGAGAAGCGGCCATTCTTCCTACGAAGATCTGATCGAGCAGGGATTCCTGACGGAGGCGGTAGTCAACTTTGTGGCGCTGCTCGGCTGGTGTCCGCAGGACAACCGTGAGATCTTTTCCCTGGAAGAGCTGGTGGAGGCTTTTGATTACCACCATATCAGCAAATCTCCGGCGGTCTTCGATATGACAAAGCTGCGCTGGATGAACGGAGAATATATGAAGGCGATGGATGACGAAAAATTCTATGAGATGGCGCTTCCATATCTGAAAAAAGCCATTTCCAGAGATCTGGATCTCCGTAAAATTGCCGGAATGGTGAAGACCAGGATCGAAGTGTTCCCGGATATTTATGATCTGGTAGACTTTTTCCAGGAGGTTCCGGAGTATGAGACCTCCATGTATGTACACAAAAAGATGAAAACCAATGAGGAGACTTCTCTGACACTTCTTCAGGAAGTTCTGCCGCTTCTGGAGGCACAGGAGGACTACAGCAACGACGCGCTGTTTGATATGCTGTCCGCCTTCGGAAAAGAGAAGGGATATAAGACCGGATATATTATGTGGCCGATCCGTACCGCGCTGTCCGGAAAACAGATGACGCCGGCAGGGGCGACAGAGATTCTGGAGATCCTTGGAAAGGAAGAGTCCCTGAAACGTCTGAACGCTGCGGTGGAAAAGCTGCAGGCTGCCCTTGCCTGACTGCCTATGGAATATAACGAGGCACAAAGGCAGGCGGTAGAGCATATGGAAGGACCGATGATGGTTCTGGCAGGTCCGGGATCCGGCAAGACAGCCGTGATCACCGGACGGACCTGCCGTCTGGTGGAGCAGGGGGTTCCCGCCGGCGCGATCCTGGTAGTGACCTTTACGAAGGCTGCCGCCAGAGAGATGAAAGAGCGATACCTGAAACGGATGAACCGACCGTCCACCCAGGTGACTTTCGGAACGTTCCACGGGGTGTTTTATGGGATCCTGAGAAACGCCTATCGTCTGTCGGGCGAAAATATTTTAAGCGAGGAACAGAAGCAGCGGCTTTTGAAAGAGCTGGTGCATACCTACTGCAGGGATACCGAGGATGAGGAGGAGCTGATCGCGAATCTGAACCGGGAGATCGGCACTGTGAAAAACAACCGGATCCAGCTGGAACATTTTTATTCAACGGCATGCCCGGAAGAGACTTTCCGTACCATATACCGTACCTATGAGGAATGGAAACAGAAGAACAGAAAACTGGATTTTGATGATATCATGGTCTGGTGTTATGAATTGTTTCAGAAACATCCGGAGATTCTTTCCCTGTGGCAGAAAAAATTTCAATACATTCTGATTGATGAATTTCAGGATATCAATCCGATTCAGTACGACATTGTCCGGATGCTGGCAAAGCCGCAGGACAATCTGTTCATAGTAGGAGATGACGACCAGTCCATCTACCGTTTTCGAGGAGCACGTCCGGAGATCATGCTCCATTTTCCAAATGATTACCCAAACGCAAAAACTGTTACGCTGGATATCAATTACCGGAGCAGCGGCGCCATCGTCCGCCGGGCAGGAAAGCTGATCGCCCATAACGAAAAACGGTTTCCGAAGAATATCACCGCGAGTCATGGACAGGGCGCGGCGGTTGCTCTGCGGGAATATGACACGGTAAAAGAGGAGCTTCAGGATGTGACAGACGGAATCCGTGCCTGCGCAGCGGAGGGAACGCCGTATGAGGAGATTGCCCTTCTGTTCCGCACCAACGCGGGAAGCCGGATGGCAGTGGAACAGCTGATGGCGGACAATATACCCTTTCAGATGCGGGACCGTCTTCCGAATCTGTATGAACACTGGATTTCCAGGGACATTCTGACGTATCTGAAGCTTGGAATGGGAAGCCGCAGGAGAAGTGATTTCCTTCAGATCTGCAACCGCCCCAACCGCTATCTGGCAAGGGACGCGTTCGAGAGCGCCCAGGTCAGTTTTGAGGCGCTGTACGATTATTATGAAGGCAAGGACTGGATGTGCCGTCGGATCGAAAAACTGGAACAGGATCTTCAGCTTCTGGGCAGGATGACGCCCTTCGGCGCGGTGAATTACATCCGGTTTGCCATGGGGTATGAGGAATATCTGAAAGAATACGCGGCATACCGGAGAATGAAGCCGGAGGAATTCCTGGAACGACTGGATGAACTGCAGGAACTTTCCCGTGGGTACCGCACGGCAGAGGAATGGTTCCGGCATATCGAGGAGTACAAGGAGACGCTGGCGGAAGAAGCGAGGAGAGCGCAGCAGGAAAAATCCGGTGTTACCATCTCCACGCTGCACAGCGTAAAGGGCCTGGAATACGACTGTGTTTACATTCTCGACGTGAACGAAGGGGTTATGCCGTATCAGAAAGCAGTGCTGACGGAAGATATCGAGGAGGAGCGGCGGATGTTTTATGTGGGTATGACAAGGGCGAGAAAACAGCTGACGCTTTGTACTGTGAAGGAACGGTTTGACAAAAAGATGGAGCCGTCCCGGTTTCTGGAGGAACTGCTGTGAGATATTGTGAAATGAAAAAAATATATTGACAAATAATTAACAAAGATGTATAGTAAGGGCGAAACAGGGAAATACTGCTTCCGGAAAAATGTTTAAAACATGGCAGCCGGAAAGCAGAGAGGTTTTTGATCCAAGGAGGAACGGTATATGAAAATTTTATTTTACGATACACAGACATACGATAAGGAATCTTTCAGTAAAGAGGCAGGAAATTATCCGGGCGTGGAGATGGATTTCCTGAAAAGTACGCTGGCGCCACAGACGGCACCGCTGGCGCAGGGCTATGACGCAGTATGTGCCTTTGTAAACTCTGATGTGGGAACGGGAACGGTGGAAGCGCTTCACAAGGCGGGCGTGCGCCTGATCCTGATGCGCTGTGCAGGTTTCAATAACGTGGATCTGGAACTGGCTGGAAAATACGGAATGGAAGTACGCCGCGTACCGGGATATTCTCCGGAAGCCGTGGCAGAACACGCGATGGCGCTGGCTCTGACTGTAAACCGCAGAATGCACAAGGCTTATACCAAGGTGCGTGAAAATGATTTCAGCCTTGGCGGACTGATGGGTTTCAACTTTTATGAGAAGACCGCCGGAATCATCGGAACCGGAAAAATCGGTGCGGCGATGGCAAGAATCTGCCGCGGATTCGGAATGAAAGTAATCGCGTACGATGTTTATGAGAACGAATCACTGAAAGATTTCGTGACTTATGTGACACTGGATGAACTTCTGGCGCAGAGTGATCTGATTTCTCTTCACTGCCCGCTGATGGACAGCACTTATCATATCATCAACCGTGAGACCATCGCCAAGATGAAAGACGGAGTGATCCTTGTCAATACTTCCCGCGGTGGCCTGGTAAAGACAGAGGATCTGATCGAGGGAATCCGGGCGCGCAAATTTTTCGGCGTAGGCCTGGATGTATATGAGGAAGAAACCCCGAATGTTTTCGAGGATCGTTCCGACGAGATTCTGGAACACTCCACAACGGCGCGGCTTCTGTCCTTCCCGAATGTGATGATTACCTCCCATCAGGGATTCTTCACCCAGGAAGCGCTGACCGCGATTGCGCAGACGACCCTTCAGAATGCTCTGGATTTCGAAGCAGGTCTGGAGACCGGAAATATTGTAAAAGCATAACCTGACGTACGGTAAAATCGGATGTCCCGCAGCCTGCTGTGGGGCATTTCGTTTACAGAAAGGATCCTTGCGCGGCGGTAAAAAAGAAAATGCTTTCAAAATACAGGAAAATAGTGTATAGTAAGTAACAGAAATAAAAAGAAACCACAATCCTTTGCCGTATCTTCACCCGGATGGCAGAGGGAACAGACAGAAAGGGGTGCTGCCGGCGATGGAGTGTGAAAGGGCAGAAAAGCTGATACAGGCCTATGTACGGGACAGAATGCCGGAAAAAGAGATGGAAGAGTTCATCGCCCATGTCCGCAGCTGTCCGGCCTGCTATGACGAGCTGGAAACTTATTTTATCATCAATCACGCCGCCCGTTATCTGGATAATGATGAAACGGCGTCCTACAACCTGAAAGGACTTCTGGAGGAAGACCTGAAAGAGAAAGAGCGTTCGGTACGCAGAAAAAGACATAGGAACGTGTTTTTTTCCGTACTGATTTTTTTGCTGACGGTTTTGCTGATCCTGTTTACCATGCATTATCTGAATTTTATTGAGTTACCCTGGCTGAAAGGATTATTTTAGTATGAGTGAAAAAATTGTTTTGATCGATGGGCACAGTATTCTGAACCGTGCTTTCTACGGTCTTCCGGACCTGACGAATTCCGAGGGGCTGCACACCAATGCGGTCTATGGTTTTTTGAATATTCTGTTCCGCACGCTGGAGGAAGAACAGCCGCAGTATCTGGCGGTAGCCTTCGATGTCCATGCGCCGACGTTCCGGCATCAGATGTACGCGGACTACAAGGGAACCAGAAAACCGATGCCATCCGAACTGCGGGAGCAGGTGCCGATGCTGAAGGAAGTCCTGAGGGCGATGGACATCGAACTGGTGGAGAAAGCAGGATACGAGGCGGACGATATTCTTGGAACGCTTGCCGAGCGCTGCGAGAAAGAAGGAATGGAAGTGACGGTCGTTTCCGGAGACCGGGATATCCTGCAGCTTGCCTCAGACCGGATCATGATCCGGATGCCGAAAACGGTTCGGGGAAAAACGACCATTGAAAATTACCATGCAAAAGAAGTTCTGGAACGATACCAGGTGGAACCGAAACAGATCATCGAGCTGAAAGCGCTGATGGGCGATACTTCCGACAATATCCCGGGGATTCCGGGGGTTGGGGAGAAGACGGCGACAAAACTGATCGTGGAATACGGCAGTATTGAAAATGCCTATGTCCATGTGGAGGAGATCCGGCCCAACAAGGCGAAAGAATCTCTGAAAAACAATTACGATCTGGCTGTGATGAGCAAGAAGCTGGCGACCATCGATACGCAGGCTCCGGTGGAATGTGACCTGGAACATGCGAAGATCCGGAATCTGTACACGGAAGAAGCATACGAGATGTTCCGAAGGCTGGATTTTAAAAACCTGCTTGGAAGATTTGACTCCGCGGCGGTGAAAGAACAGGACAGTCTGTTCATCCGGGTGGAGACGGATCTGGAGGAAGCGGAAGCACTGTTGAAACAGGCGGCGGTGCAGCCGGCTGTGGGGCTGGAACTTCTGGAAAGCACCGCTCATGAAATTCTGGGACTTGCTGTGGCATGGGAAAAAGACGGAGAGCCGGAGGTTTGTTATATCCCTGCTTCAGAAACGGTGACTGTCGGCTTTCTGAAAGAGAAGACGGAAGAGTTGTTTGCCGCAGTCGAAAAAGTCTGTGTGATGGACATCAAAAAACTTCTGAAGAACGTAAAAAATATCCGTCCGGAACAGGTATTCGACGCAGGGATCGCGGCGTATCTGCTGAATCCTCTGAAAAATACCTATACCTATGATGATCTGGCGAAGGAATATCTTCAGGTTTACCTGCCGTCCACCGAGGAAATCTTTGATACCGCAAAACTTCCGGATCTGTCCGCGGTTTCTGACGAGCTTGCCGGCTGTTACGCGGGAAATATGGCCTATGCGGTGTACCGGGTGCGTGAAATCATGGAACAGCGTCTGGAGGCGGAGGGCATGAGCCGCCTGTATCAGGAAATTGAGATCCCGCTGGCATTTACCCTTGCGGACATGGAAGACGCCGGTATCCGTGTGGAAGCGGAAGAGCTGAAAGCATACGGGGAACGCCTGCAGGTGAGAATTGGTGAACTGGAAGAGAAGATTTATCAGGAAGCCGGGGAGACGTTTAATATCAATTCCCCGAAGCAGCTTGGGGTGATTCTGTTTGAGAAACTTCAGCTGCCGGGAGGGCGCAAGACCAAGAGCGGGTATTCCACGGCGGCGGATGTGTTGGAAAAACTGGCGCCGGATCATCCGATCGTTTCGGATATCCTGGAATACCGGCAGCTGGCAAAACTGAAATCCACGTATGCGGACGGACTGTCTGCGTTCATTGGTCCTGATGGAAGAATTCATTCCACCTTCAATCAGACGATCACTGCGACGGGACGTATCAGCAGTACGGAACCCAACCTTCAGAACATTCCGGTCCGTATGGAACTGGGGCGTCTGATCCGGAAAGTTTTCCTTCCGGCAGATGGATGTGTGTTTATCGACGCGGATTACTCCCAGATTGAGCTTCGCGTGCTGGCGCATATGTCCGGAGACGAGAAACTGATCGCGGCTTACCGGCAGGCGGAGGATATCCACAGGATCACTGCTTCCGAGGTATTCCATGTACCTTTCGATGAAGTCACGCCGCTGCAGAGGAGAAATGCGAAAGCGGTGAATTTCGGGATTGTATATGGCATCAGTTCCTTTGGGCTGAGTCAGGATCTGAGCATTTCCAGAAAAGAGGCGCAGCAGTATATCGAAAAGTACTTTGAGACCTATCCGGGAATCAAAGGATTTCTCGACGGCTGTGTCGAGCAGGCGAAGGAGCAGGGATATTCTGTGACTATGTTCGGGCGCCGAAGACCGGTGCCGGAACTGAAATCCAGCAATTTCATGCAGCGTTCTTTTGGCGAACGGGTGGCGATGAATGCACCGATCCAGGGAACGGCAGCGGATATCATCAAGATCGCGATGATCCGTGTCAATGAACGGCTGAAACGGGAACAGTTGAGAGCCCGTCTCCTGCTTCAGGTGCATGATGAGCTGCTGATCGAAGCGCCGCTGGAGGAAGTGGACCAGGTACAGAGGATTCTGGAAGAAGAGATGACGCATGCGGCAGATCTGAAGGTAAAACTGGAAATTGACATGCATACCGGAAACAGCTGGTATGAAGCAAAATAAGAGGGGATGGTACAAATGAGAATTATCGGAATTACCGGCGGTGTCGGCGCCGGGAAAACGGAGGTAATGACCTATATCGGCCAGAACTATGACGCTGTGGTGATCAAAGCGGATGAAGTGGGATATGTGCTGATGCAGCCCGGAAAAGAATGCTATGCGCCGATCGTCCGCCTGTTTGGCCAGCAGATCACAGACGAGGCGGGAAATCTGAACAGAAAGAGGATCGCGGAGCTGATCTTCCGGGATGAAGAAAAACTGGAACAGATGAACCGGATCGTCCACCCGGCGGTGAAAGATTACATCCGCCGTGCGATCGAAAACGAAAAGAAACAGGGAACCTCCTATGTGTTCATTGAGGCTGCCCTGTTGATCGAGGATCATTACGACGAGATCTGTGACGAGCTGTGGTATATCTACGCGGATGAGCGGGTGCGTAGAGACCGTCTTCGCAGGGACAGAAACTATTCGGATGAGAAGATTGACGGAATTATGGAAAATCAGCTTTCCGAGGAAGAGTTTTCCGAACACTGCGATTTTGAGGTCGACAACAGCGGGGAATTCGAAGATACGAAAAAACAGATTGACCAGAGGATGAGTAAATATGAAACTTTGTAGTATTGCCAGTGGTTCCAGCGGAAACTGTATTTTTGCGGGAAGTGAGAGAACCAGCCTTCTGATCGACGCCGGGATCAGCGGGAAGCGTGTGGAAATGGGACTGAACAGCCTGGACCGGACGGCGAAGGAACTGGATGGGATCCTGATCACCCATGAACACATTGATCACGTACAGGGACTGGGCGTCCTTGCCAGAAGGTACCAGATACCGATCTACGCCACAGAGGGAACCATTCACGCGATTCTGGAATGCCGGAATCTGGGAAAATTTCCGGAGGGCATTTTCCATGAAATCCGGGAAGACGAGCCTTTTACGCTGGGAGATATGGATATCCATCCGTTTGCGATCTCTCATGATGCCGCGCAGCCGGTGGGTTACCGGATGGAGCACGGCGGGCGCGCCGTGGCGGTGGCTACGGATCTGGGAATTTATGATTCCTACATTGTGGACCATCTGAAAGGACTGGATGCAGTGCTTCTGGAAGCGAACCACGATGAAAAGATGCTGGAGGTGGGCTCCTACCCGTATCCTCTGAAACGGAGGATTGCCGGTGCGAAAGGACATCTTTCCAATACCATGGCAGGGCAGCTGTTATGTGAAATCCTGCACAGCAATCTGAAAGAAGTGCTTCTTGGGCATCTGAGCAAAGAAAACAATTACGAGGCGCTGGCTTATGAGACGGTAGCTGCGGAAGTGACGGCAGGGGATAATCCTTTCCATTCTTCCGATTTTCATCTTTCCGTGGCGAAGCGAAGCGAAGTGTCACCGCTGATTGAGGTATGAAGAGAGAAAAGGAGAAAAAAATGAAGAAAACCATTATCACTGTCGTAGGAAAAGACACCGTAGGAATCATTGCAAGAATTTGTAACTATCTGGCGGATAACCAGGTAAATATCGAGGACATTTCCCAGACGATCGTGCAGGGATATTTCAATATGATCATCGTTGCAGATATTTCCAGCAGTTCCAAATCCAATGCGGAGATGGCAAAGGAGCTGGAGAAGGTTGGAGAAGAGATTGGTGTTGTCATCCACTGTCAGCATGAAGATATCTTCAATATGATGCACCGTATCTGAGGCAAAGGAGAAAGAATAGATGATTAACCTGTATGAAGCAAAAGAAACCAATGAGATGATCACCAAGGAAAACCTGGATGTACGGACGATTACCCTGGGCATCAGCCTGATGGACTGCATTGACTCCAACCTGGACAAAGTGAACCGCAGGATTTACGATAAGATCACAACCATGGCGCGAAATCTGGTGGCTGTGGGAGAAGAGATTGAGGCGGAGTATGGAGTTCCTATCGTCAATAAGAGGATCTCGGTGACCCCGATCGCTCTTGTGGGCGGCGCTGCCTGCAAGAAGCCGGAGGATTTTGTGACGATCGCGGAGACGCTGGACCGGGCGGCAAAGGATGTAGGCGTCAATTTCCTTGGCGGTTATTCCGCACTGGTGAGTAAAGGAATGACGCCTGCGGATGAGCTGCTGATCCGTTCGATCCCGATGGCAATGGCAAAAACGGAACGGGTGTGCAGTTCTGTCAATCTTGGCTCCACAAAGACCGGCATCAATATGGACGCGGTCAAGCTGATGGGAGAGATCATCAAGGCAACGGCAGAGGCGACAAAAGAAGACAGTTGTATGGGCTGTGCGAAGCTGGTAGTGTTCTGCAACGCGCCGGATGACAATCCGTTTATGGCAGGGGCGTTCCATGGCGTCACTGAGGCAGACGCGATCATCAATGTGGGCGTTTCCGGACCGGGTGTTGTAAAAAGTGCGCTGGAGAAGGTACGCGGCGCTGATTTCGAAGTGCTTTGTGAGACGATCAAGAAGACAGCGTTTAAGATCACCCGTGTCGGCCAGCTGGTTGCCCAGGAAGCATCCAGAAGGCTGGGTGTCCCGTTTGGAATCATTGACCTGTCGCTTGCTCCGACGCCGGCAATCGGAGATTCTGTGGCGGAGATCCTGGAAGAAATCGGTCTGGAGTCTGCCGGAGCGCCGGGAACAACAGCCGCGCTTGCAATGCTCAACGATCAGGTGAAAAAAGGCGGTGTGATGGCTTCTTCTTATGTGGGCGGCCTGAGCGGTGCGTTTATCCCTGTTTCGGAAGATCAGGGAATGATCGATGCGGTGAATGAGGGCGCATTGACCCTGGAAAAGCTGGAAGCCATGACCTGTGTCTGCTCGGTGGGACTGGATATGATCGCGATTCCGGGAGATACAAAGCCTTCTACGATCTCAGGAATTATCGCTGACGAGATGGCGATCGGTATGGTAAACCAGAAGACAACGGCGGTACGTCTGATTCCGGTGATCGGCAAGGGCGTCGGTGATACCGTGGAGTTCGGCGGTCTGCTTGGATATGCCCCGGTGATGCCGGTGAACCAGTTCTCCTGTGAGGCATTTGTGAACCGGAAAGGAAGAATTCCGGCACCGATCCACAGTTTTAAGAATTAAACAGAACAAAGCAGAACAAAATAGAACAGGGTGTCTGCCCGAAGAATTCGCATATGGATGCGGTGCTTCACGGGCGGACGCCCTGTTTTCAGATCTTGTTTTGGGATATGTGCTAAATAATTTCCACCGGGACACTCCGTTCCTCCGGCTGCGGGACCTGTGTCTTGCAGGCGAGGGCGGAGTGGTAGAGGTTGGATGCGAACAGATCCTCGCGGGCTGCTGATGAAGGCATTTTTTTGAGACTGGTGACCAGCGGAAGGGAGGTATGCTGTTTCAGGTGGGTGAGCAGCGGCGCGGAACTTTTTCGAAAACCGAGAATCCGAAGGTATTCTATGGAGCGCGGTGTCCTGTCCAGCTGCAGGAGGATGTGGAGCAGAGAACGGTTGATCCTGGTTCTGGTGGTCTCGCGGGTTTTCAGGAGTTCAGCGAACTGGTTGAAGCCGGTATAGTCGTTCAGGCGTCGGTGGATGCGGTTGGCGAGAGATTCCGGAACGTCCAGGCAACCGGTCAGAGTTTCGGGAGTGCTCTGGAGGAGCTGATATTTCAAAGGCAGGGAGAAGTCGTCTTCCGTCAACAGAGAATTGCTGCGCACCGCTTCGTCCAGAGCGGCAAAGACATTTTCCGGGACATAACCGGCAGCAGTGTGCAGGCTGTTTTCTATCATTGCCCTGCGGACGGCGGTGGCGGAAGCGTAGGTGTGTTCCAGAATGCCGGAGTGGTAATTGTCGCTGGTCCGGGTGACGGTGACCGGCTGGATCGGACTTTTCAGCCGGAGCAAAGCCCGCAGGTATTCGATGGCAAGGATGTTGTTCGGGGACTTCAGAAGGCCGTCCGGAAGATCAGAACGCCGGGAAGTCAGGCAGCCCTCAAAGGCTTTCTGGCGCGCGGCAGGGTAGGAGGTGCCTTGTTTCAGGAATGTCTGAAGCGTTGTACGGTACTCTTCCGGTTCCTGTTCCAGAATCTCTGCGGCGGTGGCCAGAAGATCCAGATCACCGGATTCGCTGCCGAAGCAAAGGTGGGTGACAGCGTTCAGCGCGTCCAGAATATACACGGCTCCTGAGGCAAAATCCATCGCGCTGGCTGTGGAATAACGGACCGGAAGTTCCAGGACCAGGTCCGCGCCGTTTTCCAGGGCGAGACGGGCACGAAGATGCTTTTCCAGAATTGCCGGCGTACCTCTCTGGACGTAATCGCCGCTCATGACGACAATGATATAATCTGCACCGGTAAGTGCACGGGCTCTGGCAAGCTGATAGGCATGGCCGTTGTGGAAGGGATTGTATTCTGCGATGATTCCTGTGATGTTCATGGGGGCTTTCCTTTCATTATTCCTGGTCAACGATATAGGTCCTAAGGAATTTCGCACAAACGAAAACCGATGGACTGTACGGAAATAGTGAATTCATTTGTCTTGTATCGAAAAAAATACATCTGTGTCAGGGAAATGATACAATAAAAACCCAGTAAATACAAGGGTTTCCTGGCACAAAACACATTGTTAAAATTATAACTAAACTTGCCGGTAGAGGGAGAACGTACTATAATGAAATTAATGAGCAAATTTAGCGAAAGGAGTCAAAGAATCATGGGATTTATTGACACAATCAAAGAAAGAGCAAGAGCAGACAAAAAAACAATCGTTCTGCCGGAATCAGAAGACAGAAGAACATATGAGGCAGCAGCACAGATCCTTGCAGAGGATCTTGCAAATCTGATTATTATCGGTTCTGAGGAAGCCGTAAAGAAAGGCAGCGAGGGTCTGGATGTATCCAAAGCAACCATCATCGATCCTGCAACTTACGAAAAAACTCAGGCATATATCGACAAGCTGGTAGAGCTTCGTGAGAAGAAGGGAATGACCCCGGAAAAAGCGAAAGAGACCCTGATGAACGATTACACCTACTATGGCGTTATGATGGTAAAGATGGGCGATGCAGACGGTCTGGTATCCGGCGCATGCCATTCTACCGCAAACACCCTGCGTCCGTGTCTGCAGGTACTGAAGACAAAACCGGGTACAAAACTGGTATCCGCATTCTTCCTGATGGTAGTTCCGGACTGCGAGTATGGAGATGACGGTGTCTTCGTATTCGGCGACTGCGGACTGAACCAGAATCCGAATCCGGAAGAGCTGGCTGCGATCGCAGAGTCTTCCGCAGAGTCCTACAAACTGCTGACCGGCAACGAGCCGCGCGTGGCAATGCTGTCCCATTCTTCCATGGGAAGCGCAAAACATGCAGATGTTGACAAAGTAGTGGAAGCTACCAGAATCGCAAAAGAAGCAAACCCGGATCTGGCTCTGGACGGAGAACTGCAGCTGGATGCAGCGATCGTTCCAAGCGTAGGCGCTTCCAAAGCTCCGAACAGCAAAGTGGCAGGACATGCCAACGTACTGATCTTCCCGGATCTGGATGCAGGAAATATCGGATACAAGCTGGTTCAGCGCCTGGCTAAAGCAGAAGCATACGGCCCGATGACTCAGGGAATCGCTGCTCCGGTCAACGATCTGTCCCGCGGATGCTCCGCAGAGGATATCGTAGGCGTTGTTGCGATCACAGCGGTACAGTGCCAGAATCAGTAAAAGGAAATGTAAATAAGTCGGAGGAAAGATAGAATGAACGTATTAGTAGTAAACTGCGGAAGCTCTTCCCTGAAATTCCAGTTGATCAATTATGATAACCGTGACGTGATGGCAAAAGGTCTTTGCGAGCGTATCGGTATCGACGGACGTCTGGTTTACGAACCGAAGAACGGGGAAAAAGAAGTGACAGAGGCAGCGATGCCGAGCCACACCGAGGCGATCCAGATGGTTCTGGATGCTCTGGTAAACGAAAAATCAGGCGTGATCAAATCTCTGGAAGAGATTGACGCGATCGGACACCGTGTTCTGCACGGCGGAATGAAGATCACACAGCCGGTTATCATTGATGAGGAAGTTATCAAAGTAATCGAAGAGTGTGCAGATCTTGGTCCGCTGCATAATCCGGCAAACCTGATGGGAATCAATGCCTGCATGAAGCTGATGCCTGGCGTACCGAACGTAGCTGTTTTCGATACCGCATTCCATCAGACCATGCCGCCGAAAGCGTATATGTACGGCCTGCCGAAGGAATACTATGAGAAATACGCGATCCGTAAATACGGTTTCCACGGAACTTCTCACAAATATGTATCCAAGAGAACCGCAGAGTTCCTGGGCAAAGATATCAAAGATCTGAAGATCATCGTATGCCACATGGGCAACGGAGCTTCCCTGTCCGCAGTAAAGAATGGAAAATGTGTGGATACTTCCATGGGTCTTACCCCGCTGGAAGGTGTGATCATGGGAACCCGTTCCGGAGATGTGGATCCGGCTGTTGTTGAGTATCTGTGCCATAAAGAGAATCTGGATGTTTCCGAAGTACTGAATATCCTGAACAAGAAGTCCGGTATGCTGGGAATGACAGGTATCTCCAGCGATTACCGTGACGTATCCGCAGCAGCGGAGGCAGGAAATCAGGACGCTATCAACTGCCTGGAAGCATATGCTTACCGCATTATCAAATACATCGGTTCCTATATCGCTGCAATGGGCGGCGTGGATGTGATCACCTTCACCGCAGGTCTTGGAGAGAATGCGATCCCGCTTCGTAAGGAGATCTGTGAGGCGTTCCAGTTTATGGGTCTGGAGTTTGACGAAGAGGCAAACAACTGCCGCGGCAAAGAAGTGATCATCACAAAACCGGAATCCAAGATCATGGCATGTGTGATCCCTACCAACGAAGAGATCGCGATCTGCGAGGAGACCGTCGAATTGGTTAAATAATATGTCAACCAGGTCTGCGCATTTACTGCGCAGACCGTGTGAAAAAGTAGTAATAAAAAACAGTTGACAAATGAAACCTTCAAAGTTATAATCTATTAATGTGTGATTAGGAGATTGTTATGGAAATCAGCCTTGTAAAGTTATTGTCCCAGGAGGGAAAAACAGAATCTCATCATGTTCCGCTGGAAATTTCTGAAGTGGAAATTGGAGGCGAAACATATCCGATCCTTGAAAGCCAGCCTGTGGATCTTACTTTGACACATGAAGGGAACTATGTCCTGCATATCACCGGCGGTACGAAGCTGAAGGCGGAGCTTGCCTGTGCCAGATGTCTTTGTCCGGTGGAAAAAGAGTTTCTTCTGTCTTTTGACCGGAAGATTGATTTCAATCTGAGTGAAGAAGAGAGAGAGGATCTGGAAGAAGATTCCAGTTTTGTGGACAAAGATTCTCTGAATGTGGATGCGCTGGTTCGCAACGAGCTTTTAGTCCAATGGCCGATTCGAGTGCTGTGTAAAGATGACTGTAAAGGAATCTGCAGCCGATGTGGTGCAAATCTGAATTTTCAGACCTGTGACTGTGATACCACAGTTCCTGACCCGCGAATGGCTGCTATCCGTGATATATTCAGTAAGTTTAAGGAGGTGTAAATATGTCCATCTGTCCAAAGAATAAATCTTCCAAAGCAAGACGCGACAAGAGAAGAGCAAACTGGAAAATGTCTGCTCCGAACCTGGTAAAATGCAGCAAGTGTGGTGCTCTGATGATGCCGCACAGAGTATGCAAGGCTTGTGGTTCTTACAACAAAAAAGAAGTCATTGCTGTGGACTAATTCTTAGAAATCAAACGGGGCTTTGAGAGAAATCTCAGAGCCCTGTTTTGTATATACCCGGCATTTCGCAGGATAAGATAGGAACAGTAACGGAGTGGTAAGGATGAAGAGACCGCATATTTATTTTCATATTGATGTCAACAGCGCATTTCTCAGTTGGTCCAGTCTTCTGCACAGTGGCGAGGAGGGATATCCGGAGGACATTCAAAAAATTCCTGCGGCGATTGGAGGCAATGAACAGAACCGGCATGGAATCGTTCTGGCGAAGAGTGTGGAGGCGAAGCGATACGGTGTATGTACCGGGGAGCCTCTGGCAAGAGCGAGGGAAAAGTGTCCGGGACTTCTGGTATTTCCGCCGGATTACGATCAGTACGTCCGGTGCAGCCGAAAGATGATGCAGCTCCTTGCGGAGTATTCTCCCTGTGTGGAGCAGTACAGTATCGATGAGGCGTTTGTGGATATGACGGGAACGGAAAAACTGTTCGGGGAACCTTTGGAATGCGCGGAAAAGATCCGCATGCGCATCCGGGAGGAGCTTGGCTTTACGGTAAATATCGGCATTTCCACCAATCGTCTGCTGGCGAAAATGGCGTCGGATTTTGAGAAACCGGACAAAGTACATACGCTGTTTCCAGAGGAAGTGCCGGAGAAGATGTGGCCGCTTCCGGTGAGAGAACTGTTTGGAATCGGCCGTTCGACGGAGAAGAAGCTGGAAGAACTTGGCATCCATACCATCGGAGAACTGGCACAGAGCGACAGGGAAGCGTTGATCAGGAACATGAAATCCCAGGGGGCAATGATCCGGGATTATGCCAACGGCATCGAATCTGTTCCGATGGTCAGCAAGGGCGTGGAAAATAAAGGATATGGAAACAGCGTGACGCTGCCGAGTGATCTGACGGAAATGGAAGATGTGCGTCTTGTTCTGCTCTCTCTTTGCGAGACGGTGGCAGCGCGCCTCCGGATGGATCAGATGAAGGGTTCCGTTGTGACGGTACAGTTGGTGGACAGCAGTTTCCGGCGGTGGTCCCACCAGGAAAATCTTGGACATCTGACGGACAGTACCAATGAAATCTATGCCTCCGCCTGCCGTCTGCTGAAAGAGATGTGGAAAAACCGGCCGGTCCGGTTGATCGGTGTCCAGGTATCCAAAGCGGCAAAGGAAGAATACCATCAGATGACTCTTTTTGGCGAAGCGGAAACGGAGAAACAGAGAAAGCTGGACGCAGCCATCGACGCGATCAGGGAGAAATACGGAGAGGATGCGATCAAACGGACCAGTTTTCTCAACAGCCAGTATTCCCATATGTCGAAAGGCTTGAACCAGGCGAAGCGAAAAAAGCAGGACAAGATGTAACCGTTCAATGGCTGGACGGCTGCCGGCAAGATGTGAAAATTAGGTGAAAGAATTGACGGGTGCAAAAGCCCTATGCTATAATGAAGCCGAATTGCAAAGAAATGACACACAGAATGAAAAGGGGTTATAAATATGAAGAAAAAAATCGTTGTATTTGCAGCAGTATGTGTACTTGGAATCACGACGCTGACCGGCTGCAACACAACTGAAGAGGCAGACGGTCAGGGAGCAACGGTTACCACAGCGTCCGAAGTGGCGCAGATGGATGATCCGGATGCGGTAAAAGCGGACGCGTCACTGGAAAAACCAAGCTTCACCGTGGATCTGTCCGGAAGTGTTTCCGCCCGTATGAATGAGGAAGCTTCCCCGCTGACCGTGGAAGCGACGGTTACCAACGGCGGAACTGTGACCTACCAGTGGTACAGAAACACAGTAAACTCCAACGGCGGCGGCACCCCGATCGAGGGAGCGACAGAGGCAACCTGCGTACCGGAACTGACGGAAGAAGGAATTACGTACTATTATGTTGTGGCGACCAACACTCTGGACAAGTCCATGTCCAAGGCCACCAGCAGCACGATTGAGGTACAGGTTCTTCCCGCAGGCGAGTGGATCCAGAATGAAACCGGATGGTGGTACCGCTACGATGACGGCAGCTATCCAACTTCCTGCTGGAAAAAAATTAACGGCGAATGGTACTCCTTCGACGCAAACGGATATATGCGTGACGATGGCTGGTACCAGGAAGGCGATGCATGGTACTATCTGAATTCCGACGGTTCCATGGCTCACGATACTGTAGTAGACGGCTATACCGTAGATTCCAATGGACGCTGGGTACAGTAATCCATAAAACAAAAAATCAATATTGTGCAGAAAATAAAATGCCGCAAATGCATGTCAAAATGTATTTTGCGGCATGTTTGTTCCTGCGGGATTTTTGGCTGTGTGAAAATGAGACTTTGAAACCGTAAGATTTTTGTAAGAAATCCAACGAAGCATTTGTAAGAAATATGATTTACTCTTAGACCGTACCTGAAGAGCGCGCGAAATATACTCTTGAACCGGACCGTGTTCCGGTCTGAGAAACAGGTATGAAGACAGAAAAAGGAGACGAGAACGAAATGAACGAATGTGTGCCGGTGGTGGACGATGACCGTGAAATCGTAAAGGCGATAGCGCTGCTGCTGGAAAAGGAAGGCTATCAGGTGCTGAAGGCCTATGACGACATGGAGGCTTAGCATCAGACAGCTCAAATGGCACGGAATCGTACCGGGATTCTTATCTGAAAGAACTGGAAGGGGACAGCAATGTTTTGTTTGCGGTCATGTATCAGGGAAAACTCCTCAGTACGAATCTGGAAGGAGTGACTGCACAGAAGGCAGAAAAAGGAAATATGCCGGATTTTGCCTCGTATCTTCCGGAAGAGGTATCCTACAATTTTACCCTCTGCTATAATGCAAAAGGAGACGGTAAAGTCGAAATCATCAAAGACGGAACACCCCTGGATGTCTATGGAAATGGAATTTACGGTCGGAACAGCCGCTGGCAGGTGCCCGGGTATGAAAATTTTGAAGCGGAAGGAGATGCGAGAGAGGCGGTAGTCTTTCTGGCAGCGGCGGCGGAGCCAAAGCTTTATATAGAATCTTATGGACAGGGAACGATACAGAGAGGCGGGACACTGTACAATATGTATGAGGATCAGGTGGAGCAGAGCGGGATGTTCCAGCTCAGAATATACGCGGCCTGTGTGGGAGTGCTGCTTCTTCTGCTGCTTCCGATTCTTCATCTGCGTGATTCTCTTGGGGAAGCAAAGAAATGGATTGGCTGTCAGCTTGGAGAACTCTGGATCGAGGTGAAGGCGCTGATATTCTGGGGGCTGCCCGTCCTTCTTATGTTTGTAGGTTTTCTGACCGGAAGCTTCTGGTCTTTGTTTTCACAGGGAACAGGGCTGACACTTTGTTTCTGGCTGTTTTACTTTGGCTTTCTTGACAGAACATATAATAAGGGCAGACAGCGAAGCCTTTTGCGTCCGTTTCGGGAAAGCCTGCAGACCAGAGATTTGGAACTCCCGCTGCAGAAAAGGCTGGTAAGAAGACAGTGGCTGGCGTTTGCACCGTGTCTGCTGCTGTTGGCTGTTCTGGTATGGTTTTTCCTGCTTTTATGGGATGCAATGTACTGGGAGGCAGTGATTCCGCTTTTCGTTCTTTTTATGCTTTGTGCAGTCCTGGTTGTGGGATTCAGCCTGTCTTATCTGAAGAGAAACAGAAGGCTTGCGGAGGATATCGGTTTGCTGACCGACCGGATTGCGGAAGTGCGTGCGGGAGAATTGTCGGATCATCTGGAACTTCCGGAAGACACAGATCTGAGAGAGGCGGCAGAGAATCTGAATGAAATATCCCAGGGAATGGAAAAGGCTCTGGAAGAACGGACAAAAAGTGAACGTATGAAAGTAGAACTGGTGGCAAATGTCTCTCATGACCTGAAAACGCCGCTGACTTCCATCGTGAGCTATATTGATCTGCTGGAACAGGAGGAAAATCTGCCGGAGCATGTAAAGGACTATATCCGGATCCTCGGCGAAAAGTCCGAACGCCTGAAAAATATGGTACAGGATGTGTTTGAGGTAAGCAAAGCCGCATCCGGACAGCTGCCGGTCCATCTGGAAGAACTGGATTTCGGAAAACTCCTGCGCCAGACCCTGGCAGACATGAACGTTCAGATCGAAAAAAGCGAACTGACCCTGCGCACAACGATTCCAGAAGAGCCCGTTGTGATCCGGGCAGACGGCCAGCGCCTGTACCGGGTATTTCAAAATCTGATTCAGAACGCACTCCAGTATTCCCTGAAAGGATCAAGGGTATACCTGACACTTACGACCCAGGACGGAAAAGCCTGTGCATCCGTAAAAAACATCTCAGCAGCGGAACTGGATACAAACACAGACTTTACCGAACGCTTCGTACGCGGAGATACAAGCCGCAGCGACGGCGGAAACGGCCTCGGACTCTCCATCGCCAAAAGCTTTACAGAGGCCTGCGGCGGAGAACTCCAGGTGAAAGCAGAAGCCGATCTATTCGTAGCGTCAGTGACCTTTCCGATAAAAAATCATAAATCCTGATAGAAAAATAAGAAAAGAGGATGTTCCAGACTGCGAATCATTTAGATTCAAAGTTGAAACATCCTCTTTTCATATCTATATCATGTCCATGCACCGGAACAATTTCAGTCACAACATCACTAACAACATTACTGTAATAAATAAGCGATAACATTACTTCGGCAAATAAAAGAAAGAATAAAGCTTGCCACCCTACACGCTTACCACCAACCAGGCGAACCGCCGCGTCCCCGTCCCTTCGCCGTCCGCCTTATTTTTACTTGATTTTTGAGAAATTGTCTAGTATAGTTATAGCAGACGCGTGTACGCCCAAAACGGCGTAAAATAAGGGAAACAGAAAAGAGGACCAAAAAATGAGCAACCAGATAAAAGTAGCTGTGGATGCGATGGGCGGCGACTACGCTCCGGCGGAGCCGGTCAAAGGCGCTGTGGAAGCAGCCAAAGCCGATTCGCGGGTACAGATCGCGCTGGTAGGTCAGCCGGAAAAAGTAGAGGCAGAACTTGCCAAATACGAATATCCCAAAGAGCAGATTTCCGTTGTCCCGGCTTCGGAAATTATTGAAACAGGTGAGCCGCCGGTTCACGCGATCCGCACCAAAAAAGATTCTTCGATTGTAGTGGGAATGAACATGGTGCGGCATCAGGAAGCGGATGCCTTTGTTTCCGCCGGAAGTACAGGAGCTGTCCTTGTGGGAGGACAGACGATCGTCGGAAGGATCAAAGGTGTGGAGCGCCCGCCGCTTGCTCCGCTGATCCCGACGGAAAAGGGTGTTTCTCTGCTGATCGACTGCGGTGCGAATGTTGATGCACGCCCTTCTCATCTGGTGCAGTTTGCGGTGATGGGTTCCGTCTATATGGAACGTGTCATGGGAGTGAAACGGCCCAGGGTGGCAATCGTCAACATTGGTGTGGAAGAAGAGAAGGGAAATGCGCTGGTAAAGGAAACATTTCCTTTGCTGAAAGAAAACAGCCAGATCAACTTCATCGGCAGCATCGAAGCGCGGGACATTCCCAAAGGGATGGCGGATGTGATCGTTTGCGAAGCCTTTGTGGGAAATGTAATCCTGAAATTGTATGAGGGAGTTGGAGCGACACTGATTTCAAAAGTAAAAGCAGGCATGATGACTTCTCTGCGGAGCAAGATCGGCGCGCTGCTGGTGAAGCCTGCGCTGAAAACAACGCTGAAAAGTTTCGATGCCAGCCAGTATGGCGGCGCACCGCTGCTTGGACTGAAGGGACTGGTGGTAAAGACCCACGGAAGTTCCAAAGAGGTGGAGTTTAAAAATTCTATTCTCCAGTGTATTACCTTTACCGAGCAGGAAATCAGTCAGAAGATTCAGGAATATCTGGCAAAAGAGAAAGAAAAGGAGGGGAAAGAACATGGAGTATGAGAAGCTGAAAGAGATCATCGCTGAAATACTGAATGTGGACCCGGACGAGATTACTATGGAGACTACGTTTGTGGATGACCTTGGAGCAGATTCTCTGGATGTATTCCAGATCATCATGGGTATCGAGGAAGAATTTGATATTGATATCGCATCAGAGAATGCGGAAAAGATCGTATCCGTGGCAGATGCAGTGGAAGAAATCAAAAGAGCAATCGGATAAAAAATGGAAAGAGGCTGTTATCCGGTCAGCAAAGACTGTGCCGGAAAGCAGCCTTTTTGTAACGGTTCCGCTGGCGGAGCCGTTACGGCTTTTTCCTATAGCCTGAAACCGAAAATCGGGCAGGCGGGAGTAATCAGAAAGAAGGATCGCAGGATCCGGAAGGAAAAGAAGATGAATCGTTTAAAAAAGATTAAGGAACTGGAACACAGAATTGGCTATCATTTTCAGGATTTCAATCTCCTGGTCATGGCAATGCGCCATTCTTCTTATGTCAATGAACACCATATGGAGCGGCTGGACTGCAATGAGCGTCTGGAGTTCCTGGGAGATGCTGTGCTGGAGGTTGTCAGCAGTGAATTTCTGTACAAGAATTTTCCGGAGCTTCCGGAAGGGGAACTGACAAAAAAACGTGCCAGCATGGTCTGCGAACCGTCTCTTGCATTCTGCGCGCGGCAGATTGATCTTGGCAGTTATCTGCTGCTGGGCAAGGGTGAGGAAGGAACCGGGGGAAGAAACCGGGATTCCATCGTCTCCGATGCGATGGAAGCGACCATCGGAGCGATTTTTCTGGATGGTGGTTTTACTAATGCGAAAGAGTTTATCCTGAACTATATCCTGAATGATATAGAACATAAGCAGCTCTTTTACGATAGCAAGACTATCCTTCAGGAGATCATACAGGCGAGAACCGAAGAGCCTATGGCCTATGAGGTCCTGAAAGAGGAGGGACCGGACCATGACAAGAATTTCCGGGTTGCCGTAAAGGTAGGCAATAAGATTCTCGGAACGGGAAGCGGAAGAACAAAGAAGGCAGCGGAGCAGGAAGCGGCATACTATGCGATCCTCAGCTGCCGGAAGCAGGAAAAGGGAGAAAAGGGATGAGAAGTGCTGTCAAAGCACAGACAGCCTGGAGGTAACTATGTATTTAAAATCCATAGAAATGCAGGGATTCAAGTCATTTGCCAACAAGATGAACCTGCAGTTCCATGAAGGAATCACGGGGATCGTAGGTCCAAACGGCAGCGGCAAGAGCAACGTTGCGGACGCTGTGCGCTGGGTACTCGGTGAACAGAGCGCGAAATCTCTGCGCGGCGGCAATATGCAGGACGTTATTTTCTCCGGAACAGAGACGAGAAAGCCGCTGGGCTACGCGTCGGTGGCGATCACTTTTGATAATACCGACCACAAACTGAACATAGATTTTAATGAAGTCACGGTGACAAGGCGGCTGTACCGTTCCGGAGAGAGTGAATACCTTCTGAACGGCGCCGCCTGCCGTCTGAAAGATATCAATGAACTTTTTTATGATACCGGTATCGGAAAAGAGGGCTATTCCATCATCGGACAGGGACAGATCGACCGGATCCTCAGCGGAAAGCCGGAGGAACGAAGAGAACTGTTCGATGAAGCGGCGGGAATCGTGAAATTTAAGAGAAGAAAGGCTGCGACCCAGAAAAAACTGGCGGATGAACAGCAGAACCTGGTGCGTGTGACGGATATCCTCAGTGAGCTGACCAGACAGCTGGGACCTCTGGAGCGTCAGTCCGAGACGGCAAGAGTCTATCTGAAGAAAAAAGAAGAGCTGAAACTTCTGGACGTGAACATGTTCCTGATGGAACTGGAGCGGATCCGGGAAGACCTGGGGAAGATCGATCAGAGGTATGAGATTGCCAGCGGGGAGCTGCAGGAGACCAAGGAGGCTTTTGAACAGACAAAGCAGGAATACGACCGTCTGGAAAAAGAATTGGAAACGCTGGATGCGACGATCCATGAGGCACAGGAACAGGCGGGCCGGAATGCGGTGCAGAAGCAGCAGATGGAAGGCCAGCTGGAACTTCTGAAAGAACAGATCCTGGCTCTGGAAAGAAATCAGGAGCAGTTCGGACAGAGAGCGGAGGCGATCCGCAGGGACAGAGAAACATACCGGAAAGAACAGGCTTCTTACCGTGAGCAGCAGGAGGAACTGAGAGAACAGCTGGAGACTGTGTCCAAAGACCGGGAGGAGAAAGAACAGCAGCGCGCACAGCTGCAGCGGAATATCCAGGAAAAGGAAGCGATCGTGGAGAAGAGCAAGGGCGAGATCATCACCCTTCTGAATCAGAGAGCTTCCACCAAAGGAAAACTGCAGCGATACGACGCCATGCTGGAACAGATTGGAATCCGGAAGTCTGCACTGAGCCAGAAGATCCTTCAGCTGAAAACAGAGGAGGCCGGACAGGAATCCACACTTCAGAAGCTCCAGCAGACCTGGCAGGAAGTGAAAGAAAAGCTTGCCGCTTTGCAGGAAACGTCCCGTAGCAACGACGGGCTGATCGAAAGCCTGACGAAGGAATTGGCGGAGGCGAGCCGTCAGATGGAAATCGGTCAGGCAACTTACCACAGGGAGGAATCCCGACTGGAATCTCTGAAGAATCTGACCGAGCGTTATGACGGTTACGGCAACAGTATCCGTAAAGTCATGGAGCAGAAGAGAAATTATCCGGGCATCCGGGGTGTTGTGGCGGATCTGATCCAGGCAGAAAAGCAATATGAGACGGCGATCGAGACCGCTCTGGGAGGCAGTATTCAGAATATTGTCACAGACAACGAGACGACCGCCAAGCATCTGATCGAATATCTGAAAAAAGGAAAATTCGGCCGCGCTACCTTCCTTCCGCTGACCAGTATGCAGAAGAGACAGGCATCGGTACAGGATGGTGTGCTTCAGGAACCGGGCGTCCTGGGCGTTGCCAGTGATCTTGTAAGTTTTGAGGAAGAATACCGGGGGATGGCGGTGCAGCTTCTCGGCCGTACCCTGGTGGTGGATCATATTGATCATGCCATCGCTCTGGGGCGGAAATACCGTCAGAGTCTCAGGATGGTCACGCTGGAAGGAGAACTTCTCAGTCCCGGCGGTTCCATGACCGGAGGTTCTTTCCGGAACAACAGCAATCTGCTGGGGCGCCGCAGGGAGATCGAGGAGCTGGAAGGACATATCCGCCAGCTGAAAAAAGAGCTGGATGACATGCAGCAGCAGATCACCAGGAAGCGCGACGAGAGAAATGAGCTTCGCCGGAAAAAGACGGAGCTCACCGAACAGATGCAAAAATTATATCTGGAGCAGAATACGGCCCGGATGAATATGCAGAGCGCAGTGGAAAAGACGGAGGAAATCCAGAGCGGTTATGCTTCTCTGCAAAGAGAGGGCGCGGAGATTGAAAGCCAGATTGCGGAGATCACCGAAAGCCGGAAGACCATCGAAGGAGAGATGGAACTTTCCAGGAGACAGGAAGGCGAGCAGGAGGAAGCGGCAGGACGCGCGCAGGCGGAATTGGAACAACTGCATCTTCAGGACGAGCAGATGCAGAAGGAGTTGGAGGATATCCGGCTCTCCCACGCCAATGTATCCCAGAAATTTGAATTCCTGGAAGAAAACATTCTTCGTATTTCCCGGGATCTGGAACGGCTGGAACAGGAAGAAGAGCATCTGAAAGAACAGGCGGGACAGGAAAAAGAACAGTCGGTACAGAAGGAAAAAGAAATTGCAGCCCTGGAACAGGAAATTGTAAAAGCCGGTGAGCATGCAGAACAGGAAAAAACTCAGATGGAGGAGTATCTGAAAAAGAAAGAGACCCTCAATGGCGAACATAAAGAATTCTTCCGGAAAAGAGATGAGCTTTCCGAGCATATTGCGAGGATGGACAAGGAATGTTACCGGCTGAACAGCCAGAAAGAGAAGCTGGAGGAAGCGCGGGAAAGCCAGAATACCTACATGTGGCAGGAGTACGAGATTACGCCGGTCCGGGCGCTGGAGTACCGGATGGAGGAACTTCCGGAACGCGGCGAGATGAAGCGGCAGATCGCCGAGGCAAAGGAAGCGATCCGAAAGCTTGGACCGGTCAATGTCAATGCCATTGAGGAATACAAGGAGCTTCGTGAGCGTCATGAATTCCTGAGCAGCCAGCACGAGGATCTGGTGCAGGCGGCAAAGACGCTCCAGGGAATCATTGATGAGCTGGACGAGGGAATGCGGCGGCAGTTTACGGAAAAATTCGCCGAAATCCGTCAGGAGTTCGACAAGGCATTCAAGCAGCTGTTCGGAGGCGGAAGGGGAACCCTGGAACTGATGGAGGATGAGGATGTGCTGGAGGCAGGCATCCGGATCATTTCCCAGCCGCCGGGCAAGAAGCTTCAGAACATGATGCAGCTTTCCGGAGGAGAGAAGGCGCTGACAGCCATCGCTCTGCTGTTTGCGATCCAGAACCTGAAACCTTCTCCGTTCTGTCTTCTGGACGAGATTGAGGCGGCGCTGGATGATTCCAACGTTACCCGGTTTGCGACCTATCTGCATAAGCTGACCCGGAATACCCAGTTTATTGTGATCACACACCGGAGGGGAACAATGAACGCTGCGGACCGTCTGTACGGTATTACCATGCAGGAAAAAGGTGTTTCTACGTTGGTGTCCGTGAGCCTGATCGAAGGAGAACTGGACAAATAGAGGAAAATAAGATAAAATATTAAGGAATATTTTGCATAAAAATAAAAAATATCAGGAGGAAGTGAAATGGCGGAGGAAAAAGTAGGGTTTTTCAAACGTCTTGTCAGCGGTCTTTCCAAGACCCGTGACAGCATCGTGGCGGGAATCGATTCGATCTTCAGCGGATATTCCAGCATCGACGATGATTTTTATGATGAGATAGAAGAAATTCTGGTGATGGGAGATATCGGGATCAGCACTACCACAAAGATCATCGAGGATCTGAAAGAACGTGTTGCCCGTGAAAAGATCAAAGATCCGGCAGAGTGCAAGCAGCTTCTGATCGACAGCATCAAGGAGCAGATGGATGTGGGAGATACTGCTTACGAGTTTGAACACAGAAAATCCGTAGTCTTGGTTATCGGCGTCAACGGTGTGGGAAAAACCACTTCTGTCGGAAAGCTGGCAGGTCTTCTGAAGGACCAGGGGAAAAAAGTTGTGCTTGCCGCGGCGGATACATTCCGGGCGGCTGCCGGAGAGCAGCTGACGGAATGGGCACACCGCGCCGGGGTGGACATTATCGGAGGACAGAATGGAGCGGATCCGGCGTCGGTGGTCTATGACGCAGTTGCGGCGGCGAAAGCGAGAAATGCGGATGTACTGATCTGCGATACCGCAGGACGTCTGCACAATAAAAAGAATCTGATGGAAGAGCTTCATAAGATTTACCGGATCTTGTCCAAAGAGTATCCGGAAGCACACCTGGAGACATTGGTGGTGCTGGATGGAACCACAGGACAGAACGCACTGGTACAGGCGAGACAGTTTGCCGAGGTTGCCGATGTGACCGGAATCATCCTGACCAAGCTGGATGGAACGGCAAAAGGCGGTATCGCGGTGGCGATCCAGTCAGAGCTTGATATCCCGGTGAAATACATCGGAATCGGCGAGAAGATCGATGATCTTCAGAAATTTAATTCGGAACAGTTTGTCAACGCATTGTTTGATGTGAAAACCAGCAGAGAAGAAGAGGAATGACATATGGCAGAAGAAATGCTTACGCTTGAGAAGTTTGAGGAAGCTTCCGAGACAGTAAAAAAAGTGACACAGGAGACAAAACTTGTATACAGCGACTATTTCAGCGCAGCTACCGGCAACAAGGTATACCTGAAGCCGGAAAATATGCAGTTTACCGGCGCCTACAAACTGCGCGGCGCCTACTATAAGATCAGTACGCTGACCGAGGAAGAACGTTCCCGGGGACTGATCACCGCTTCGGCAGGCAACCATGCACAGGGTGTTGCCTATGCGGCACAGTGCTACGGAGCAAAAGCCGTGATCGTTATGCCGACCACGACACCGCTGATCAAAGTGGAGCGGACAAAGAGCTACGGCGCCGAAGTTGTGCTGTATGGAAATGTGTATGATGAAGCCTGCGCGAAAGCTTACGAGCTGGCGGATGAGTACGGTTATACCTTTATCCATCCGTTTGACGACCTGACGGTTGCCACCGGACAGGGAACGATCGCAATGGAGATCGTAAAGGAACTTCCGCTTGTGGATTACATTTTGGTTCCCATCGGGGGAGGCGGACTTGCCACAGGTGTCTCCACTTTGGCGAAGCTTCTGAAGCCGAATGTGAAAGTGATCGGTGTGGAGCCGGCAGGAGCGGCCTGCATGAAGGCGTCCATCGAAAAAGGAGAGGTCACAACAGTCAGCCCGGTCAGCACCATCGCTGACGGTACCGCGGTGCAGACTCCGGGAAGCAAGATTTTCCCATACATATGCAAGAACATTGACGAGATCATCACCGTTGAGGATGACGAACTGATCGTCAGCTTCCTGGATATGGTGGAAAACCACAAGATGGTGGTTGAAAATTCCGGCCTTCTGACCGTGGCGGCGCTGAAACATCTGAATGTGAAGGGAAAGAAAGTGGTTTCCATTCTCAGCGGCGGAAACATGGATGTGATCACAATGGCGTCTGTGGTACAGAACGGTCTGATCCAGAGAGACAGGATCTTTACGGTTTCTGTTCTGCTGCCGGATAAGCCGGGCGAGCTGGTGCGCGTTTCCCAGGTGATCGCGGAGGAAAAAGGAAATGTCATCAAGCTGGATCACAACCAGTTCTTTTCCATCAACCGCAATGCGGCCGTGGAACTGAGGATTACCATGGAAGCATTCGGCACAGATCACAAGAACCAGATTATCCGTGCACTGGAGCAGGCAGGCTATGCGCCGAAGCTGGTGCGCCCGAATTTGTAAAAATGTCAAGAAAAAATACTTGACACTGTGAATCTCCTGTGCTATGATAGCCAAGGTGAGCGCATGGAAAAGATATTAGAACAGACATTACTGTATGATTTTTACGGTGAGCTTTTGACAGAACATCAGCGTCAGGTATACGAAGACGTGGTGCTGAATGACTTTTCCCTGAGTGAAGTAGCGGAGAACCGGGGGATTTCCCGACAGGGTGTCCACGATATGATCCGCCGCTGCAACAAGAGTCTGGAAGAGTATGAAAACAAACTGCATCTGGTGGAAAAGTTTCTGACGATCAAAGAGAATGTCAACAGGATTCGCCAGCTGACCGGAAATCCCGAAGACCAGCCAGTCTCCGAGCTGATGGAGCAGATTGAAAGGATTTCCACGGATATTTTAGAGGAGCTTTGATTTATGGCATTTGAAAGTTTAACCGAAAAACTCCAGAACGTATTCAAAAACCTGAGAAGCAAGGGAAAGCTGACTGAGGCGGATGTCAAGACAGCCTTAAAGGAAGTCAAGATGGCGCTGCTGGAAGCGGACGTGAGCTTCAAGGTGGTGAAGCAGTTTATCAAATCGGTTCAGGATCAGGCGATCGGACAGGATGTGATGAACGGACTGAATCCGGGTCAGATGGTGATCAAAATCGTAAACGATGAGCTTGTCCGTCTGATGGGCTCTGAGACAACGGAGATTGCGCTCCGTCCCGGCAATGAAGTGACCATCCTTATGATGGCAGGTCTTCAGGGCGCCGGTAAAACAACAACGACCGCAAAAATTGCCGGTAAGCTGAAAGCCAAAGGAAGAAAACCTCTTCTGGCGGCGTGCGACGTATATCGTCCGGCTGCGATCAAACAGCTGCAGATGAACGGTGAGAAGCAGGGCGTGGATGTCTTCACAATGGGAGACAAGAACCGCCCGGTGGACATTGCCAAGGCAGCGCTGGTTCACGCGAAAAGCAACGGCTACAATGTGCTGATCCTTGATACGGCGGGACGTCTGCACATCGATGAAGAGATGATGCAGGAGCTTCAGGATATCAAAGCGGCAGTTCCGGTCGATCAGACGCTTCTGGTTGTGGACGCGATGACCGGACAGGATGCGGTGAATGTTTCTGAGATGTTCAATGAAAAAGTCGGCATTGACGGTGTGATCCTGACCAAGCTGGACGGTGACACACGAGGCGGTGCGGCGCTTTCTATCCGGGCAGTCTCAGGAAAGCCGATTCTTTACGTCGGTATGGGAGAGAAACTCTCGGATCTGGAACAGTTCTATCCGGATCGAATGGCATCCCGGATTCTTGGAATGGGAGATGTCATGAGCCTGATTGAAAAGGCGCAGGCGAACATCGACGAAGAGAAGGCGAAAGCCATGGAACAGAAGATGAAGAAGGCACAGTTCGACTTCAACGATTATCTGGATTCCATGGAACAGATGCGCAACATGGGAGGATTTTCCAGTGTGCTGAATATGCTTCCCGGTGTCGGCAGTAAAATGAAAGACATCGAGAGCATGGTGGATGAGAAAGACATCGCCCGCAAAGAGGCAATCGTACTTTCCATGACACCGAAGGAACGCAGCAATCCGGACCTGCTGAATCCGTCGAGAAAACAGAGGATTGCCAAAGGCGCAGGCGTGGATATTGCAGAAGTAAACCGTTTTATCAAACAGTTTGAACAGTCCAGAAAAATGATGAAACAGGTTGCCGGGATGGCCGGCAAAGGCAGAGGTGGTAAAAGAGGAGGTTTCAAACTTCCCTTTTAAATACACATAAAAATTACAGGAGGTGAAAGTGAAATGGCAGTTAAAATGAGATTAAGAAGAATGGGACAGAAAAAAGCTCCTTTCTATAGAATCGTTGTTGCGGATTCCCGTTCCCCGAGAGATGGTAGATTCATCGAGGAAATCGGATACTATGATCCGAACCGTGAGCCGCACACAGTAAGCTTCAACGAAGAAGCAGCTAAAAAATGGCTGAACAACGGCGCACAGCCGACAGAGATCGTTGCTAAACTGTTGAAACAGGCTGGTATCGAGAAATAAGTCATTGCGGAGGTAGGTTGTAATGAAAGAATTAGTTGAAGTAATTGCAAAATCTCTCGTTGACAATCCAGATGAAGTCGTTGTTACTCAGACAGAAAGCGGAAATGATCTGCTGATTGAGTTAAAGGTTGCTCCTTCCGATATGGGAAAGGTAATCGGAAGACAGGGGCGTATCGCGAAAGCGATCCGTACCGTTGTCAAGGCGGCTTCCTCGAAAAGCGACAGGAAAGTAGTCGTTGAAATTTTGTAACAGTTCAGCGACTGAATCGTTACGAAATTTCAAAGTAAAACCACAGGAGACTGTTGCGGAGAGGCCGTGTTTTGCGGATACCGCGGCGGCCTCCTGTATTTTCAAGCAGAAAAAAGGAAAGATTCCTGCGTTTTGGCGTCCTCTTGAATCAGTCGAAGGGATGGCAAAATGCAGGATTTTTTTAGAAAGGAAAAAGAAATGGAAGAATTTTTGAAAGCAGGCGTCATTTCCTCCACCCACGGTGTGCGGGGGGAGGTGAAGGTATTTCCGACCACCAGTGAACCGGAACGGTTTAAGTATCTGAAGAAAGTATATTTGGATACCGGAAGAGAGCGGATGGAGCTGGAGATTGCAGGCGTGAAATTTTTTAAGCAGTTTGCGATCCTGAAATTCCGTGGGATCGACAATATCAACGACATTGAAAAATACCGCGGGTGCAGCCTTTGGGTAGCCAGGGAGGACGCGGTTCCGCTGGAAGAAGACGAATATTACATCGGTGATCTGATCGGCATGCAGGTTTTCACAGAGGATGGAAATGCGTTCGGCACCTTGAAGGATGTCATGGAAACGGGAGCCAACGATGTCTATATCATAGAGACGGAGGCACACGGAGAGGTGCTTGTGCCTGCCATTCACGACTGTATCCTGGACGTGGATGTTGAACAGAAGACGATGAAGATCCATTTACTGCCCGGATTGATCTGAGCAGGCGGAGGTGACTATGAATTTTCATGTATTGACACTGTTTCCGGAGATGATCGAGCAGGGACTGCACACCAGCATCCTGGGCAAAGCGATGGAAAAAGGCTGCATCACTCTGGAGACCACGAATATCCGGGATTTTTCCGCCAACAAATACAATCGGGTGGACGATTATCCCTACGGCGGCGGCGCCGGAATGGTTATGGAGGCGGAGCCGGTATACCGTGCCTGCAAGTCTGTGGAAGAAAAGATTGGAAAATCCGCAAGAACGGTCTATCTTACGCCCCAGGGCAGGGTGTTGAATCAGACGATGGTGGAAGAACTTGCCATGGAAGAAGATCTGATCCTGCTGTGCGGCCACTACGAGGGAATTGACGAACGAGTGCTGGAGGAAGTGGTCACAGACTACATTTCCATCGGAGATTACGTGCTCACCGGCGGAGAACTGGGTGCCATGGTACTGATCGACGCGGTTTCCCGCTTTGTCCCAGGCGTACTGAGCAACGAAGAATCCTCCCAGTTTGAATCCCTGCAGGACAATCTGCTGGAGTACCCACATTACACCCGCCCGGAAGAATGGCACGGAAAAAAAGTACCGCCGGTTCTGCTATCCGGCGATCACAAGAAAATCGAAGCATGGCGGTACGAAAAATCCGTGGAACGGACAAAAGAGCGCCGCCCGGACCTGCTGAAAAACGCCGTATCCGTCACCTGCGCATTCTACGCTCCCGAAACATCCTGGAAAGAGATCCTCCTGCAGACGACGGAAGAAATGACCCGCTACGGAACTTTTCTGGATGTAGGAAGAAAAAAAATCCGGAAACAATACAACAACTTTGGATCCAGGGATTTCCTTCTGTTTGCTGTTCCCGCAGATCTGCCGGATGACAGTCCTCTTGCTGCACATGAGGAATTTTTCCAAAGTTTTCACGGAAAAAATACCCCTGCTGCACTGATCGTCTACGGAGATTCGGAGAATAAGGACCAATCAGCCAGCCGGCAGAAGCTACTGACAGAACGCCTGACAACAGCGCTGCAGGACAAAGGATTCCGAATCCTCGACACCTGCCTGACCCCCGAATCCCCAAGGGAACGGCTGCAGTTTCTGCTGCGTCTCCGCGAGAAAATCTATCAGGGCATCCGTTCCTAACTGCCAAAAGTTTTGCCACAACCAACCGTCCTTCCCCCTACCGCCGCCACAATCAGAAAACCACCGGAGCGGAACCGGCGCAGCGCAGCCGGCGGGACGCGGGCGGACAATGGGCAGGGTTTATGGAAATGCAGTGCTTGCGACTACAGACGGACAGAACCGGGCAGTGTGTCCGCCAGAGGCAGAACACTCAAAACTCAAAACGACCCAAAACCAGGATCGTGTTCTGACCCTGTCGAACACACTGCCCGGTTCTGTCCGGATGTCGGAGTGAGCACGCATTCCATAAACCCTGCCCATTGTCCGCCCGTGTCCCGACGATGCGCTGCGCCGGTTCCGCTTCGGTGGTTTTCGTAAAAAAACCTTGATTCTTACGGAAGTATATAGTATAATATCTGATGTTGTGAGAAAAAGAAGATGGTCCGCTGTTGCAAAAGGCATTATGAACATCCAAAGTAAAAGGAGAGAAAACAATGAACGACATTATCAAGAAAATCGAAGACGAGCAGTTAAAAGCACAGGCACCGGAGTTCCGCGTAGGTGACACCGTAAAAGTATACGGAAAGATCAAAGAGGGAAACCGTGAAAGAATCCAGGTATTCGAAGGCGTAGTTCTGAAAAAACAGGGCGGCGGAAACAGAGAGACTTTCACCGTTCGTAAAACTTCCAACGGAGTAGGCGTAGAGAAAACCTGGCCGCTGCATTCCCCGAATGTAGAAAAAGTTGAAGTGATCAGACGCGGTAAAGTAAGACGTGCGAAACTGAACTACCTGAGACAGCGCGTAGGAAAAGCTGCAAAGGTAAAAGAGCTTGTAAAATAATGACGTTGACGGAAGGCCGGAGGGACCGCTGGGGTTTCTCCGGTCTTGTGACTTTCTGAGAGTGTAAGAGGAATTTATCCAATGGGAATCAAAACCCGATATGTGAAAAAGTACTTATATAAGAGCAGAGTCCGTTCAGCACTGGTGTGGGCGGTACAGATCATCGTTGTTCTTCTGCTCGCCGCATTATTTTCTATTTATATGTGTAAGAGTGCGGTGGTGCAGGAAGGTTCCATGGATCCGACCCTGAAGGCGGGAGACAAGGTGATGATCAACACCGCAGCGTACCGTTTTTCTTCGCCGCAGCGGGGAGATATCATAGCGTTTCGTCTGAACGAGGACAGCGATTCCAGCATTCATATCAAGCGGATCATCGGACTGCCGGGAGAGACGATCATGATCCATGAAGGACAGGTGACGATCGACGGAGAGGCGTATCCGGAGGAAGACATGCCTGCGATCGACAATCCCGGCGTCGCGGAAAAACCGCTCACCCTGGGCAAGAATGAATATTTTGTTCTTGGAGATAATCGAAACAGCAGCGAGGACAGCCGGTATACCACCATCGGTATGGTAGATGAGAAATGTATTGTCGGAAAGATCTGGCTTCGTACAGAGCCGATCCGTGATTTTGCACTGATCCGGCGGTAAGAACCGGGCGCTTTGAAAGACTGCAGCGGCAATGCCCGATACAGGAAAGGAATGAAAGAATGAATTATCAATGGTATCCCGGCCATATGACGAAGGCCAAACGGCAGATGCAGGAAGATCTGAAGCTGATCGACCTGATCATCGAGCTGGTAGATGCGAGGGTGCCGGTTTCCAGCCGGAATCCGGACATCGACGAACTTGGAAAAAACAAGGCACGTCTGATCCTGCTGAATAAAGCGGATCTGGCGGATGAACGTTATAATCAGAAATGGATGGAGTATTTCAAGGAACAGGGTTATTATGTGGTGAAGATCAATTCCAGGTCCGGCGCCGGCCTGAAGGGTATTCAGGCGGTGGTACAGGAAGCCTGCCGGGAAAAGATCGAAAGAGACAGAAAGCGCGGAATCCTGAACCGTCCGGTGCGGGCGATGGTCGTAGGGATCCCAAATGTGGGAAAATCTACGTTTATCAATGCCTACGCGGGAAAAGCCTGCACCAAGACCGGAAACAAACCGGGTGTCACCAAGGGAAAACAGTGGATCCGGCTGAACAAGAGCCTGGAGCTGCTGGATACACCGGGAATCCTGTGGCCGAAATTTGAAGACCAGAACGTAGGCCTTCGGCTGGCAATGATCGGTTCCATCAACGATGAGATCCTGAACATTGAAGAACTGGCATTGGAGGTGATCCGTTATCTGGTCAGCGAATATCCGGGAATCCTTCAGGAGCGGTATCAGGTGCAGGAGGAGGAAGAACCTCTTCGCATCCTGGAGCAGATTGCGGAAAACCGGAAATGTATTCAGAAGGGCAATACCCTGGATTATGGAAAAGCTTCCGGCATCCTGATGGAGGAATTCCGCAACGGAAAGCTGGGAAGGATCACCCTGGAGTATCCAAAGGAGCAGCAGGAATGAAAGAAAAGCAGAAATCCATTTCGCAGATCAGAGAAGAATTTGAGGCAGCGTCGGCAGAGAAGCTGCCTTCTTTGTACCAGGAATATCAGGAGGATACCAGAACAGGTGTCCGGAATCTGATCCTGAAGTACCGGAAAAAGGAAGAAGCGCTGGAAAAGGAAAAAGAGCGCACCGAGCAGATGAAGGTATACGAAAAGCAGTACGAATCCCGGGGATATGTGTGCGGGATCGATGAAGTGGGACGGGGGCCTCTGGCGGGACCGGTCGTGGCAGGAGCGGTGATCCTGCCGAAAGATTGTCAGATCCTCTACCTGAATGATTCCAAGAAGTTGACCGCGAAAAAGAGAGAAGAGCTGTATGATGTGATCATGAAAGAGGCGGTGGCGGTGGGCATCGGTTATGCATCGCCGGCGAGGATCGATGAGATCAACATCCTGCAGGCGACTTATGAGGCGATGCGGGAAGCCATCTCCAAACTGCCGATACAGCCGGATGTCCTGCTCAACGACGCGGTGAAGATTCCGGGAGTGAATATTTATCAGGTTCCCATCATCAAAGGCGATGCGAAAAGCGTTTCCATTGCCGCGGCAAGCATCGTCGCCAAGGTGACGAGGGATCGTCTGATGGAAGAGTATGACGCACACATTCCGGAATACGGATTTGCGTCAAACAAGGGATATGGTTCGGCACAGCATATCGAGGCGCTGAAAAAATATGGGCCGTCACCGATCCACAGAAGAAGCTTTCTGACGCATTTCTTCTGACAGCAGGAAAGGAAAGATCGTTTGAATCGGAGAAAAACTGGAGCCGCCTGGGAACAGACAGCGGCGGAATATCTGGAACAGCAGGGGTATCAGATCCTGGAAAGAAATTTTTACAGTAGATACGGGGAAATTGACCTGATTGCCCGTGATGGGGAAACGTTGGTTTTTGCAGAGGTAAAGTACCGAGCGGAGAGAACGGTTCAGCGCCCGGAGGAAGCGGTGGATTGGAAGAAGCAGCGTCGGATTTCAAGAACCGCAGACTATTACAGGGTCAAGCACAGGATTCTGGAAGATGTTCCCTGCCGGTTTGATGTGATTGCAGTGACGCCCGATGAAATTACCCTGTATCGTGACGCGTTTCCTTACTGCGGATGGTAAACAAGGAGGAAAAGACAAATGAACCTACGATGGAAAGACGAGAACGCCCCAAAGCCGCAGGTCAGGCAGAAGAATGGAATTACCTGGCTGAGTTATCCGCTTCTGGAGCAATGCCCGGGCATCAGAAACGCATTTTCCACGCGGGAAGGCGGAGTGAGTGAAGGGATTTGGAGTTCGATGAATTTAAGCTACTCCAGAGGAGACGATCCGGAACACGTTACCGAAAATTTCCGGCGTTTTGCGGAAGCGGCGGGATTTGATTTTGAAACTATTGTAACTTCCGATCAGACCCACACCACCAATGTCCGGTGTGTGGGAAAAGAAGACTGTGGCAGCGGCATCACCCGCCCGCGCAGCTTTCATGAGATCGACGGCATGATCACGGACACCCCGGGCGTTGTGCTGGCGACTTTTTATGCGGATTGTGTTCCTCTGTATTTTGTGGATCCGGTACACCGTGCCATCGGCCTGTCTCACTCCGGATGGAGAGGCACCGTACATAAAATGGCAGCGGCAACGATCCGGGAAATGCAGAAAGTCTTTGGTACGAATCCGTCAGAGCTGTTGGCGGCAATCGGACCCTCTATCTGCCAGGACTGCTACGAAGTCAGCGAAGATGTGACCGAGCAGTTCGCACAGACTTTTCCCGAAGAGGTCCACAGTCGTCTGTTTTACCGGAAACCAAACGGTAAATACCAGCTGAATCTCTGGGAAGCCAATTACCAGATTTTTCTGGAATCCGGCGTTCCAGAATCTCAGATCCAGATGCCGAATCTCTGCACCTGCTGCAACCCGGATGCGCTGTTTTCTCATAGAGCCACAGGCGGAAAACGGGGGAATCTTGCAGCCTTTCTCTGGATCGAAGAATAAATGCACAGACTGTTTTTCGGGATTGAAGACTGGGAAAGCAGGAACATTTAAGATAAATGCAAGACAAATATAAGGCAGAAGAAAGGGCAGGATATCCAGTTCCCCGGTAAGGAGCGGACATCCTGCCCTGTTTTATTTTGCTAGCTGCGGCCTGCTTATCTGTGCTTTGCCAGCAGCTTGGTGATCTTCTCGGTAGTGGAACGTACCTTCTCTACCGAAACGTCATGATTCAGAGTATCAATGATGCTTGCCATATACTTGCCCATTTCAGCCGCTTCATACCACGGTTTGGACAGCAACTCCGGGGTACGATAGGTCAGGTCTGTTGTGATCACCTTGTTGATATATCCTTTCTGATAGTACTCATCGAATTTTTCCAGTCCATCTGTGAACAGTCCGAATGTGGTGCAGACAAAGACACGATTTGCGCCGCGTTCTTTCATCTGTTTTGCCACATCCAGCATACTTTCTCCGGAAGAGATCATATCGTCGATGATGATCGCGTCTTTTCCGTGAATGGAATCACCCAGGAATTCGTGAGCGACAATCGGGTTTTTACCGTTGACGATGGTAGAGTAGTCACGGCGTTTGTAGAACATACCCATATCAACGCCGAGGATATTGGAAAAGTATACCGCACGGGACATTGCTCCCTCATCCGGGCTGATGATCATCAGGTGGTCGTTATCCAACTTTAGATCCGGCACGGAACTGATCAGCGCTTTCAGGAACTGATAGGTAGGCATGAAATTATCAAACCCGCCCAGAGGGATTGCGTTCATGACACGCGGATCGTGGGCATCGAACGTGATGATGTTGGAAACCCCCATATTCATCAGCTCTTCCAGCGCCAGAGCGCAGTCCAGAGATTCGCGTTTGGAACGTTTATGCTGACGGCCTTCGTAGAGGAACGGCATGATGACATTGATACGATGTGCCTTTCCTGTAGCTGCGGCGATGATACGTTTCAGATCCTGATAATGATCGTCCGGGGACATATGATTTTCGTAACCGCACACTTTGTAGGTAATACTGTAGTTGCATACATCTACAAGAATAAAAAGATCCACGCCTCGGATGGACTCGTTGATCTTTCCCTTTGCCTCTCCGGAACCGAAACGCGGACACTCACAGTCGATCAGATAGGAATCCTCGGCGTAGCCTGACCAGTTTACGCCGTTTGCCTGACGTTTGACCAGCTCTTTACGGAATTCCACCAGATAGTTGTTAACCGTGTTCGCCATTTCTGTACAGCCTTTGAGAGCCGCTATTTTTAATGGTGCTACCGGAATTGAATTTTCCAGTAAGTCTAAATTTGCCATAGAAACCTCCAAAAGTGACTATTTTTTACAATTTATCAACTTATTTATAACATTCTTTTACAAGGCACGTCAAGTGAAAATGGAAAGAAACCTTGCTTTTTGTGAAGTAAGTTGCTATTATAAATAGCAGGCTGTCCAGAAGACAGAGGAAAAAGAGGCCGTAACCGTTCCGCTGAATGAACGGTCACACGGCGGCAGACGGAGGAAGAGAGAGGAATGACACAGAACCGGCATATCATAAAAAGTATAGAACCGGGAAGTATTGCAGAGGAAATGGAGTTGGTTCCGGGAGATGAACTGCTGACGGTGAACGGCGAGAAGATTGAGGATGTGTTTGATTACCATTACCAGATCAACGATACCTATATCGAGCTGGGCATCCGAAGGACCAACGGCGAGGAATGGGTTCTGGAAATTGACAAGGAATACGACGAGGATCTCGGGATTGTTTTTGAGAACAGTCTGATGGACGAATACCGTTCCTGCCGGAACAACTGTGTGTTCTGCTTCATCGACCAGATGCCTCCCGGAATGCGGCCGACGCTTTATTTTAAAGATGATGATTCACGGCTGTCTTTCCTTCAGGGAAATTATGTGACGCTGACAAATATGAGCGATAGAGATATTGAAAGGATCATTCGTTACCGTCTGGAACCGATCAACATTTCTTTTCAGACCACCAATCCGGAGCTTCGGTGCAAAATGCTCCATAACCGTTTCGCCGGCGACGCATTAAATAAGGTAAAAAGATTGTTCGACGCTGGAATTGAAATGAATGGACAGATCGTTCTCTGCAAGGGGCTGAATGACGGAAAGGAACTGGAGCGGAGTATTTCCGATCTGACGGCTTATCTGCCTCATCTGAAGAGTGTCTCCGTTGTTCCGGTGGGGTTGAGCAAATACCGGGACGGTTTATATCCGCTGGAGCCGTTTGCGAAGGAAGATGCCCGGGAGGTACTCCGGGTGATCCGGCGGTGGCAGGAAAAACTGTATGAGACCTGGGGGCTGCACTTTATCCATGCCAGCGACGAATGGTATCTGCTGGCGGAGGAGCCGATTCCGGAAGAAGAATCCTACGACGGTTATCTGCAGCTGGAAAACGGCGTGGGAATGCTCCGGCTTCTGGAGGAAGAGGTGGAGCAGGAGCTGGAAGAACGTTCCGGAGATGACAGAGAGATCCGTATTTCTCTGGCAACCGGAAAGCTTGCCGCCCCCACATTGGAACGGCTGATGCAGAGGATCCGAAGAAAATATCCAAAGGTTCAGGTAAAGATTTATCCGATCCGCAATGATTTCTTTGGAGAGATGATTACCGTTTCCGGACTGATCACAGGGCAGGATCTGATTGCTCAGCTGAAAGATCAGCCTCTGGGCGAAACACTTCTTCTTCCCTGCAATATGCTCCGGGAAGGGGAAAATGTTTTTCTGGATGATGTTACCGTGGAAGACGTGGAGCGCGAACTTGGCATCCGGATCCAGGTGGTGGATGAACCTGGAAAGGATCTGGTCTGCGCAGTATTGAACGAGAAGAATGAATGGACACATAAAAGGAGAGTAATGTATGAACAAAGCGATAGTAGCAATTGTGGGCCGTCCGAATGTGGGCAAATCGACCCTGTTTAATTCGCTGGCGGGTGGAAATATTTCGATTGTAAAAGATACACCGGGTGTGACCAGGGACCGTATTTACGCGGATGTCAACTGGCTGAACCATACCTTTACACTGGTGGATACCGGCGGTATCGAACCGGAAAGCAAGGATATCATCCTGTCACAGATGCGGGAACAGGCACAGATTGCCATCGACACTGCGGATGTGATCATCTTTATCACCGACGTGCGCCAGGGTCTGGTGGATGCGGACGCAAAGGTGGCGGATATGCTCCGGCGCAGCCGCAAGCCGGTGGTTCTGGCCGTCAATAAAGTGGACAACTTTGAACGCCAGATGATGGAAGTCTATGAATTTTATAATCTGGGAATCGGCGAACCGATGCCGATCTCCGCATCCGGAAAACTGGGGATCGGCGATATGCTGGATGAGGTGGTCAAGCATTTTCCGGAAAGCGGGGAAAAAGAGGAGGAAGAAGAAATTCCCCATGTTGCGATCGTTGGAAAGCCAAATGTGGGTAAGTCTTCTCTTGTCAATAAGCTGCTGGGTGAAAACCGCGTGATCGTATCAGATATTGCGGGAACCACGAGGGATGCGGTAGACACCACCATCGTTCACAACGGCAGGGAATATGTTTTCATTGATACAGCAGGACTCCGAAGAAAGAGCAAGATCAAAGAAGAACTGGAAAGATACAGTATTATCCGCACCGTCGCCGCTGTGGAGCGTGCCGATGTTGTGGTGATGATGATCGACGCGCTGGAAGGCGTGACGGAGCAGGATGCCAAAATTGCCGGTATCGCCCATGACCGCGGAAAGGGTATTGTGATCGCGGTAAATAAGTGGGATGCGCTGGAAAAAGACGACAAGACCATCTACCGTTTCACGGAGAAAGTGAGAAATACGCTTTCTTATATGCCGTATGCGGAGATTATTTTCATTTCTGCGAAAACCGGACAGAGAACACAGAAGCTTTTTGATACGATCGATATGGTGCTGGAAAACCAGACGCTGCGGATCCAGACGGGTGTGCTCAACGAGATCCTTACAGAGGCGATGGCGATGCAGCAGCCGCCGTCAGACCGTGGAAAGCGCCTGAAGATTTATTATATGACACAGGTATCTGTGAAGCCGCCGACCTTTGTGATCTTTGTCAACGATAAGGAACTGATGCATTTCTCCTATACCCGTTATCTGGAGAATAAGATCAGGGAGGCATTCGGATTCAAGGGAACATCCCTTCGGTTTATCATCCGGGAAAGAAAAGAGAAGGAGCAGTAATGCAATGGTTAGGGTAATTTGTCTGTTGATCGGATATTGTTTCGGCCTGTTTCAGACCTCTTATATTTATGGAAGACTTCACGGAATTGACATCAGAAATTATGGAAGCGGAAACGCAGGGACGACCAACGCCCTGCGTACGCTGGGAACAAAGGCGGGAGTGATCACGTTTTTCGGAGACTGCTTCAAATGTGTGTTCGCTGTACTTCTGGTGCATCTGCTGTTTGGGAAGACATATCCGGATATGATCCGGCTGCTGGCGGTCTATGCGGCGGCTGGAACCATCCTTGGACATAATTTTCCGTTCTATCTGAAATTCCGCGGGGGTAAGGGAATTGCCGCGACCGCAGGTCTGATCCTTTCCTTCGACTGGAGGATTACGATCGCTGCGCTGGTGCTGTTTATCGTTGTTTTTCTGACGACGCATTATGTTTCGCTTGGGTCGCTGGTAGTTTATGCGGTGTTTTTGATCGGAACGCTGATTCTGGGACAGATGGGATTGTTCGCAATGCCGGCAGAGTATCTCTATGAGATGTACATAATTGTCGTGCTTCTGACCATACTGGCAGTGTGGAAGCACCGGGAAAACATCCGGCGTCTTCTCAGCGGAACCGAGCGGAAAACCTATTTAAGCAGTAAAGGAAGGAAGTAATCTATGGCGAAGATCAGTATCATCAGTGCAGGAAGCTGGGGAACTGCGCTTGCACTGCTGCTGTATAACAATGGACATCAGGTGACCGTCTGTTCAGAGAACGAAGAAGAGATCCGGATGCTCCAGGAAAAACGGGAACATCTGACGAAACTGCCGGGCGTTCCGCTGCCGGAGAAAATGGAATTTACAACGGACATGGAACGGGCGCTGTCGGACCGGGATCTGCTGGTTATGGCAAAGGCTTCGCCGTATGTGCGGAGCACTTCCCGTAGGATTGCCCCTCTGATCAGAAAAGGACAGCTGATCGTCAATGTGGCGAAAGGCATTGAAGCAGATACCTTGATGACGATGAGCGATATTATCTCAGAGGAAATTCCGCTTGCAAATGTGGCGGTTCTGTCCGGACCAAGCCATGCGGAAGAGGTGGGCAGAGGACTTCCAACGACGATCGTCACGGGAGCCGGGGACAGAGACACAGCACTCTATGTGCAGAACATCTTCATGAATCCGGTCTTTCGCGTATATACCAGTCCGGATATCCTCGGCATCGAGCTGGGCGGTTCTCTGAAGAATGTCATCGCGCTGGCTGCGGGAATCGCAGACGGTCTCGGTTACGGAGACAATACGAAAGCAGCACTGATCACCCGGGGAATCGCAGAGATCACCCGTCTTGGCATTGCGATGGGCGCACGGGCGGAAACGTTTTACGGGCTTTCCGGAATCGGAGATCTGATTGTTACCTGTGCTTCCGTACACAGCCGCAACCGTAAAGCCGGTTATCTGATCGGCAAAGGTTATACGATGCAGGAAGCGATGGATGAAGTCAAAATGATCGTTGAGGGTGTTCATTCCGCCCGTGCAGGTCTGGAACTGTCGGAAAAATACGGGATTGAGACGCCGATCATTCAGGCGGTGGGCGAGGTACTGTTCGATGACAAATCCCCGCGTCTGGCAGTGGATGAACTGATGCAGAGGGTAAAGAAAGATGAACTGGCTCCGGAATTGTGGGAGACTGCCGGAAACAGGGAAAAATAAAGAAGCATAAAAAAGAAGGATCAGGAAAAAGAAAGGGAGCGGCTCGAAAACAACAATAAGTTTTTGAACCGCCCCTTTCTTTTTTATAGATCATCATATGGAAACGACATTAAAAATTTTGCTGATGGTCAGTGTACACCCTGTCCGATCATATCTTCCGGAATGGAAGCGCTTCGGAACTGCTCGTCCATTGAGTCAATCAGATCCATATCCAAATCGGAAAGCGTAAAATTGAAAATATCCGCGTTTTCTGAGATACGGTCAGGATTTGTGGATTTCGGTATGACACAGATACCCCGCTGTACCAGATAGCGCAGGCCGATCTGAGCGGGAGTCTTTCCATATTTTTCCGAAAGCTGAAGGATGATTTCACGGTTCAGGTAGAGGCCGCGCGCCAGCGGTGCGTAAGCCTGAACGGCGATGTTGTGCTGCTGGCAGTAGGTGACGAGTGGTTTTCTGTTCCAGAGCGGGTGGCATTCGATCTGATTCACTGCCGGAACCACACCGGACATTTCAAAAAGCATCTGCAGATGCGGTTCCTCAAAATTGCTGACGCCGATGGAACGGCAGCGGCCGGAAGCCTGGATTTTTTCCAGAGCCTTCCAGGTCTGTGTGTAACATCCCGGAACCGGCCAGTGGATCAGGTACAGATCCACATAATCCAGTTTCATCCGGTCAAGGCTGCGGTGAAAGGCTCCCTCCACATCGTTCATCCGCTGGGCGTTGTTCCAGATTTTTGTGGTGACGAAAAGTTCTTCCCGGGAGACGGAACAGGCGCTGATGCCACGGCCGACGCCTTCCTCATTTTTATAGACAGATGCGGTATCAATCAGCCGGTAACCGGTGTTGACGGCATGGGCGATCGCCCGTTCCACCTCGCCTTCGCCCAGTGCCTTGTAAACACCGAGACCAAGCACCGGCATACGGAAGCCGTCATTTAAAGTGACGGTAGAAAATTCTGTATTCATTTCGGTTCAACCTCCATACTTTTTGAATTAATAAGGTGATACTTCCTGTTCGGCAAAAGATATAATTCCATATATAAGATTTAGCTTATTTTACCACAAAAATATAAAGAAACTACAGCAAGAATGTTAAAAAACTTTGACGCTGTTTTGCAAAGTGTTGTATTGATTTTGAAAAAGAAATAGAGTATAATACAATCGAATTGATATAAATTTGTCATTCCATAAGCATTCTGCCTATGGAACGCATAAAAAAAGGAGGATTTTATGCATTTATTACATGATGAGAATGGAAATCCCGTTCCTCATGGCGGTCACCATGAACATTCTCACGAACATTCTCACAGCCATGATTGTGGAAACGGGTGCCATGAGCACTGCGAAGGCGAATGCAAAGATGAAAATGTGGCGCTTCTCACGTATATGCTGCAGCACAATGAGCATCATGCGGCGGAACTGGATGAGATGGCGGATAAACTGGAGAAGGCCGGACTCGCGGATGCTGCGAAACAGATCCGGGAGGGCGTGTCTGATTTCCAGAAAGGAAATATGCGTTTAAGTCTTGCTCTGACACTTGTAAAAGAGCAGTTGAAGGAGGCGTGACCGAAGATGTGTCTTGCAACAGTATATAAAGAACCGGACAACACAGTGATCTGTAAAAATGTCAGCCGTATTGATGTAGACGGGGAGTATGTGACGATCCGTGATATCATGGGAGACGAGACAAGAGTACAGGGGCGGATCCTGATGGTGGATCTTGCGAACAGCGTTGTCAAACTTCAGTGTGACTGAAGCAATATAATATGTACAGAACAAGCGGAAGAAAAGCTTAGCTTTTAAAGCTTTTTATAAATTTTAACATGCGGAGGTATGCAGTCATGAAATTATCAGAAATGATGAAGGAAAAACAACTTCTTTCCTTCGAGCTTTTCCCACCGAAAACAGAGAAGGGGATGGAAAATCTTCCGGGAACCATTGAACATTTATGCAAGTACAAACCGGAATATATTTCATGTACATATGGTGCAGGCGGCGGAAATGTAGGAGCCAACAGGGAAGTATGCCAGATGATCCAGAAGGCAGGCACGATTCCGGTTACTCATTTTACAGTTATTCGCAACACCAAGGAAGGAATTAAAGAACAGCTGGATCAGTATCTGGCAGATGGTGTAGATCATATGCTTGCACTCAGAGGAGATTTTCCTCTTGGCGAGACAACCACCTGCGGAGATTTTGATTATGCGACAGATCTTGTAAAGTTTGTCCGCGATCAGTACGGTGACAAATTCGAGATCGCAGTAGCTGGTTCTCCGGAAGGCCATATCGCCTGCCGCAGCCTGGAGGCTGATATTGCAGTTCTGAAACAGAAACAGGACAACGGAGCTGATTATATCATGACTCAGCTGTGCTGGGATATGGAGCAGTTTAAACGCTGGCTGGACGGAATCCGCAAAGCTGGTGTAACCATGCCGGTAGATGTAGGAATCATGCCGATCCTTGATCAGGCAGCTACCATCAATATGGCGCTGTCCCGCAATGGCTGTGTGATGGACCGTGAACTGTCCAGACTGATTTCAAGACACTGGCTGTTCCCGAATCCGTTCAACGCAAAGGATGCGGATGGCAACCCATATGATACCTTCTATGACAAGAAAGTAAAAGAGTTCAAAGAAGAAGGTATCGAATATACGATCAAACAGATTGATGAGTACCGCGCGCTTGGCGTTAACGGTATCCATCTGTACGCACTGAACAAGTGGAAAGACGTATCTGAGATCATTGACAGATCAGGACTTCGTACCCTTGTTTAAAATTCAAATTCAGGAGGCATCTGATTTATGGCACATGTAATAGCGATTGCAGGAAAAGGCGGCGTAGGTAAGACAACCCTTTGCGGTATGCTGATCCAGTATCTGTGCGAGCAGGGCAAAGGACCGGTTCTTGCAGTAGACGCAGATGCAAATTCCAATCTGAACGAGGTGCTCGGCGTGGAAGTGGACGCAACCCTCGGAGATATCCGCGAGGAGATCGCCCGCGCGGAAATGGCAAAGGACAACCCGATCCCGGCAGGAATGAGCAAAGCGGATTACGCGGAGTTCAAGTTCAACAGCGCACTGGTGGAAGATGATGACTTCGACCTGCTTGTGATGGGAAGAACCCAGGGAAAAGGATGTTACTGCTACGTAAACGGACTTCTTCAGACACAGCTTGCCAGACTGTATCCCCATTACCCGTATATGGTTGTGGACAATGAGGCAGGTATGGAGCATATCAGCCGTGGAATCCTTCCGGGCATGGATACCGCGATCCTGGTCAGCGACTGTTCCCGAAGAGGGGTGCAGGCTGCGGCAAGGATTGCAGAACTGATCCGGGAATGTGATATGAAGCCGAAGACGATCGGACTGATCGTGAACCGTGCGCCCGGCGGAGTGCTCAACGAAGGTACAAGAGAAGAGATCGAGAAGCAGGGACTTCATCTTCTCGGCGTAGTGCCTCACGATGATATGGTTTACGAATATGACTGTGACGGGAAACCTACCGTGACGCTGCCGGAAGATTCACCGGTGCGCGCGGCGCTGAAGGAAATTGTAAAGAATCTGGATCTGTAAAGATCGGGAGTGCGTATCCCTCCGGTATGCGGATATCGGAGGGATATCGTAGCGCTCGGATATCCGATCGGGGAGGATGGGATGTCCGATAAAGTTTTTCATAATATGAAGTTACATCATTAGAAGAAAGGAAGTAATCAAAAAAGATTATTTTAAGGAGGATCATAATGAGTGAATTCAAATTGACGACCGTAGAGGAATTTGAGCAGGCGACCAACCGTTTGCTGGAGACGGGTGCAAAAGTTGGCGCTGACGCATGGCAGTTTCGTGTGAAAAACCAGACTCCGCATTGTAAATTCGGCGAGGAAGGTGTGTGCTGCCGAATCTGTACGATGGGTCCGTGCCGAATTACTCCGAAAGCGCCAAGAGGTATCTGTGGATGTGATGTTCACGGTATTGTAGGAAGAAACTTCCTTCGCTTTACGGCTGGCGGTTCCGCGACACATTCGGATCACGGAAGAGAAATCTGCCATACGTTGTATGAATCATCTGCAGACGGAAACTATAAGGTAAAAGATCCGGAGAAGCTGTTCCGCATCGCAAAAGAGTGGGATATTGAAACCGAGGGCAAAGATCTCTATGATCTGGCTCATGAAGTAGCAGTGACAGGTCTGATGGAGTACGGTAAGCCGTTTGGAACTCAGCGTTTCCTGAAACGTGCTCCGGAACATACACAGGAAATCTGGGAGAGAGAAGAAATCGCACCGCATGCCATTGACCGTGAGGTTTCTCGTTCCATGCATATGACTCATATGGGATGTTCTTCCAAGCCGGAGGCTTTGATTCGTCAGTCACTCCGTTCCGGTCTGTCCGACGGATGGGGTGGTTCCATGATGGGAACAGAATTTTCTGATATTCTGTTTGGAACTCCGAAGCCGGTAGACACCGAGGCAAACCTTGGTGTTATGAAGGAAGATGAAGTAAACATCATCGTACACGGACATGATCCGTCACTGTCCGAGATGATCTGCGAGTATGCAGATGATCCGGAAATGATCGCATACGCAAAAGAAATGGGCGCAAAAGGCATCAACGTTGCCGGTGTCTGCTGTACTTCCAACGAGGTTGCTATGCGCCGTGGCATTCCGATGGCAGGAAACTTCCTGCAGCAGGAAAACGTGGTTCTGACAGGAGCCTGTGAGGCAATCGTTGTAGACGTTCAGTGTATCTTCCCTGCGCTTGGACCTCTGAGCAAATGTTTCCATACAAAATTTGTCACCACATCTCCGATTGCTCAGATGCCGGATTCCGAATTCATCCGCTTTAACGCGAAAACAGCCGGCGAGAACGCAAAAGCGATCGTAAAGATGGCAGTTGAAAACTTCAAGAACAGAAAACCGGAGCTGGTACATATTCCGAACATGAAACAAAATGCTACCGTAGGATATTCTGTTGAGGCGATTATTAAGACTCTGGACGGTGTTACCAACTCTCAGGTAGACGAGACCGGTACTCTGATGCCGCTGTGGCAGTGTGTGGCTTCCGGCGTTATCCGCGGTGCTGTTGCAATGGTAGGATGTAACAACCCGAAAGTACGTCCGGACACCGCTCATATCGAGCTGATGAAAAAACTGATCGCAAATGATGTTATCGTCGTAGCTTCCGGATGTTCCGCACAGGCAGCTGCAAGAGCAGGCCTGATGGACAAACGTGCCAAGGATCTCTGCGGCGCAGGTCTGAAACGTGTCTGCGAACTGGCTGATATTCCGCCGGTTCTGCATATGGGATCCTGTGTGGATATCTCCCGTATGATGGTTCTTGTGGCTGAGCTTGCGAAGATCGGAAATGTAAATATTTCTCAGCTTCCGGTTGTAGGATGTGCTCCGGAATGGATGTCAGAAAAAGCGGTTTCCATCGGAAATTATGTAGTGGCTACAGGTATCGATACTTTCCTTGGCGTGGAGCCGTACGTTTCCGGTTCCAGCGAAGTGACTGAACTGCTGACCAATGGCGTTCGTGACTGGGTGGAAGCGGCTTATACCGTAGAGAAAGACATTGATAAACTCGGCGATGCAATGCTTGCACGGATTGAAGAAAAACGTGCTGCTCTGGGTGTTTGATCCGGAAAATAAAAAAGGAAAGCCCGGCTGCGGCGGGGGCTTCCGTACTTGGGAGCTCCTGTATCGGCCGAGACGTGAAATAAACAGATAGAGGGATTGAGTAAAATGAAAATAGCAGTGACAGGCAAGGGCGGTGTAGGCAAGACAACGATTGCTGCCACACTGGCAAGATTGTACGCGGATGAAGGGCATCCTGTACTGGCGGCGGATGTGGATCCGGACGCCAATCTTGGGTTGGCTCTTGGATTTCCGGAGGAGGTTCTGGATTCCATCGTTCCGATCAGCAAGATGAGAAAACTGGTGGAAGAGCGTACAGGCGCCAGCGCGGATAACAAGTTTTACAAGATCAACCCGAAAGTCGATGATATCCCTGACTCTTACAGCAAGGTATGCAACGGAGTCAAGCTTCTGGTTCTTGGAACGGTGGAGACGGCCGGCAGCGGCTGTGTCTGCCCGGAACATGTGATGCTGAAACGGATCATCAACAATCTGGTCCTTCGCAGGGAGGATGTGGTGATCCTGGATATGGAGGCTGGACTGGAACATCTCGGACGGGGAACTACGGAAGGTGTGGACATGTTCATCGTGGTGATCGAGCCGGGAGCGAGAAGTGTCCAGACTTACAAAAATGTCAAGCGCCTGGCGGAAGAGCTGGGAGTTCATCAGGTTCATGTTGTGGCAAACAAAGTCAGGGATGAGGCTGATGAGAAGTTTATCAGAGAGCGTATTCCCGCGGAGGATCTGCTGGGCATGGTGCATTACAACATTGAAGTCATGGAGGCGGACCGGGCAGGGTCATCTCCTTATGATTACAGTGCCACAGCGACCGAAGAGATACGAAATATAAAAGCAAAAATCGATGAGTCAAACATGTGATAGGAGGAAAAACGGATGACATTATTCGAGAGAGTTTTTGGCGGAAATGACGCCGTATATGGTCTGACGGAAGGAGCAATCGATGCTGCAATCGCGCAGCACGGCGAAGAGAAAGCGATCAGCTTTCCGAACACCGCGTACGCTCTGCCCTGCTATTATGCGGTAACAGGAACAAAAGTAACAAACCTGAAAGAACTGAAGGAAGCGCTCGGCGTTGTAAAATCTCTGATGACCAGAGAAAACAAACTGAACGACGTATTTATGTCCGGTGTTGCAACCGCACTCTGCGCAGAGTTTATCGAGGCGATCAAATACATCGACGGCGCACAGCCATACGAAGAGCCGTGCTACGGACATCTGAGCGACGCAGTGATCCGTGAGCTTGGTGTGCCGCTGGTAACCGGCGATATCCCGGGTGTTGCAGTTATCCTTGGTTCCGCTCCGAGCGCGCAGGAAGGCGTAGATCTGGTGAAGAGCTATCAGGCACAGGGTATCCTGGTAACACTGGTAGGCGGTATCATCGATCAGTGCCAGGAACTGGGCTACAAGACAGGCGCAAATGTCCGCGTGATCCCGCTGGGCAAGGACGTTACTTCTGTGATCCATGTAGTTTCTGTAGCGATCCGTGCAGCGCTGATCTTCGGAAACATCACTCCGGGCGATGCAGGCGCGCTGATGACTTATACAAAAGACCGTGTACCGGCATTCGTCAATGCATTTGAGCCGCTGGATGACGTGATCGTTGCATGCGGAGCAGGCGCGATCGCACTTGGCTTCCCGGTAATCACCAACGATGACAAGGATGTTCCTCCGATTCCGAAGAGCCTGATCATCCAGAAAGACGTCAGCAAATTCAACGCGACTTCTCTGGAAGCACGCGATATTAAGATCAAGATCACAAACATCGACATTCCGGTTGCGTTCGCGTCCGCATTTGAAGGCGAGATCATCCGCCGCGGCGATATGCAGGTAGAATTCGACGGTTCCCGTGTAGACTGCTGTGAGCTGGTACAGTCCAAAGATATGTCTGAGGTAGAAGATCACAAGATCGAAGTGATCGGACCGGACTTCGACGAATTCGAAGTTGGAAGCAAACACAGCATCGCATATGTGGTAGAGGTTGCAGGAAAGAGCATGCAGACCGACTTCGAGCCGGTATTCGAGCGTAAATTCCACAGCTACCTGAACTGCATCGAAGGTGTAATGCATACCGGACAGCGTGATATGATCCGTATCCGTATCAGCAAAGATACTTTTGCAGCAGGTTTCCGGGCAAAACATCTGGGCGAAGTTCTGTACGCACAGGTAAAGAACGAGTTTGAGGCAGTTGTTGACAAGTGTCAGGTGAAGATTTACACCAATCCGGAAGACTGTACAAGAATCCGTCATGAAATTGCTATTCCGGCATTTGACAAACGTGACGAGCGTCTGTCCACAATGACTGACGAATCCGTACCGGTATACTACAGCTGCATCATGTGCCAGGCATTCTCCCCGTCTCACGTATGTGTTGTTACACCGGAGCGTCTGGGACTCTGCGGAGCCGTTTCATGGCTGGATGCGAAAGCAACCAACGAGCTGGATCCGAACGGACCGTGCCAGGTAATCACCAAAGAGCGCGTGATCGATGAGAGAATCGGAGAGTACGAGGATGTCAATGAGGCAGTGAAGAAACTTTCTCAGGGCGCTCTGGAAGATGTTTCCCTGTACTCCATCATGGAAAAACCGATGACCTCCTGCGGATGTTTCGAGTGTATCTGCGGTATCGAGCCGTTCTCCAACGGTGTATGTATCGCAAACCGTGAGTATGCGGGAATGACTCCGCTGGGAATGACCTTCCCGGAACTGGCTTCCATGACCGGCGGCGGTGTTCAGACTCCTGGATTCATGGGACATGGAAAGCATTTCATCGCTTCCAAGAAGTTCATGAAGGCAGAGGGCGGCGTTGCACGTATCGTATGGATGCCGAAAGAACTGAAAGATCAGGTGGCAGACCGTCTGAACGAGACAGCAAAAGAGCTGTACGGCATTGAGAACTTCACAGATATGATCGGTGATGAAACCATCGCGGAAGATCCGGAGACACTGGTAGCATTCCTGACCGAGAAGAATCATCCGGCACTGGGAATGGATCCGATGATGTAAGACAAAAGTTAAATCGCAGATTTCCTGTCCGCGCGTCTGCGCGGGCAGGAAAAATGCGTAACGGTCCGGCTTGCCGGACAGTGATAAAATACCGCGGGAATGGACGAGATTCTATCATGTAATACTTGCAAAATCCTGTGGGAAAAGATAAAATAATACTGTGTGGATCCATGGCAGCGGAGCCCTGGATCCGTGCAGCAAATCAATATTAAGGAGGCTATTACAATGCCGTTTAATCGCAAACCACAAAAGTTTAATGCAGCAATCAAAACCGTTGAACTTGGCAGCGGTGACAAGAAAGTGACTCTGGGCGGAGAGAGTGTTTTCCCATTCTATGCCTTTGACGGCGAGATCACAAACGGACCGAAAGTAGGCGTTGAGATTTCTGATATGGGTCTTGAAAACGAAGTTCCGGGCGTAAAAGCATATTACGAGGGAGCATCCACCATGGGTGAGATTGCAAAGAAAGCATCCGAGATGGAGGGTGCTGATTTTGTATGCCTGCGTCTGGAAGGCGGCGATCCCAACGGTGCGGACAAACCGGTAGAGGAACTGGTTGCAATCGCCAAAGAAGTTGCGGATGCTGTTGATCTCCCGCTTGTTGTGGAAGGCTGCAAGAATGTAGAAAAAGACGCAGAACTTCTCGCAAAAGTAGCAGAGGCGCTGCAGGGCAAAAATGTACTGCTTCTTTCTGCAAAAGAAGAAAACTACAAGGCAATCGGCGCGGCAGCAGGTCTGGCATACGACCAGAAGGTTGGAGCTGAGTCTGCCGTTGATATCAACCTTGCAAAACAGCTGAACGTAGTTACCACTCAGCTCGGTGTAAAACCGGAAAGCATCGTTATGAACGTAGGATCCGCTGCTGTCGGATACGGATACGAGTACGTGGTTTCCACACTGGATCGTATCAAAGCTGCGGCTCTGTCTCAGGACGACAAAATGCTGCAGATGCCAATCATTACTCCTGTAGCTTCCGAAACCTGGAATGTGAAGGAAGCTATGGCTGAAGAAGAGGAAGCTCCGGAATGGGGCAGCCGTGAGGAGCGCGGTATCTCCATGGAGATTCAGACCGCAGCAGCTTCTCTTGCAGCCGGCTCCGATGCCGTTATCTTAAAGCATCCTCAGTCTGTTGCTACTATTTCCAAAATGATTCAGGCTTTAGTCTAAGGAAAGAACGGGAGGATAAACGATTATGGCATTAACAGGTATTCAGATTTTTAAAATGACACCAAAGAAAAACTGTAAGGAGTGCGGATGCCCGACCTGTATGGCGTTTTCCATGAAGGTTGCTCAGGGTGCAATGGATATTTCCGCATGCCCTTATATGTCTGAGGACGCTCTGGCAGAGCTTTCCGAGGCGACTGCTCCGCCGATGAAAACCATCAAGATCGGTACCGGCGAGAACGAGTACACACTGGGCGGCGAGACCGTTCTGTACCGTCACGAGAAAACTTTTGTGAGCAAGACACGTTATGCGGTTGCTCTGTGCAGTTGCATGGACGACGCAGCAGTTGATGCAAAGCTGGCGGAAGTTGCAAAAGTTGATTATGACCGTATCGGTGAGCGTATGCATGCAGAGCTTCTGTATGTAAACTACGATGAAGCGAGCGGCGCAGACAAATATGTGGAACTGGTGAAGAAGGCAGCGGCAACCGGAAAAGTTCTGGTACTTGGATGTACGGATCCGGAAGTTGCAGCAAAAGCACTGGCTGAGTGCAAAGATGGCAAGCCGGTTCTGAACGGAGCAAACGCTTCCAACTACGAAGCAATGAACAAAGTAGCTACAGAAGCTGGTGTTGTTCTTGGTGTTGGCGGCGCAAACATCGATGAGCTGTACGATACGGTAGCGGCAATCGAGAAACTGGGCAACAAGAACCTGGTGATCGATACAACAGAAGATACCATCAAAGAAACCTTCGGCGCAACCGTACAGGCAAGACGTGCGGCAATCAAAGATACCGACCGTACCTTTGGTTATCCGTCCATCGTAAACCTGGTTAAAGTTGCAAAAGGCGACAAATATATGCAGCAGGCACTGGCTGCTCTGTTCACTATGAAATACGGCTCCATCGTTGTTCTGGAAGAGATGGGCTACGCTGAGGCACTTCCGCTGTTCGGTCTGCGTCAGAACCTGTTCACAGATCCGCAGAAGCCGATGAAAGTTGAGCCGGGCATCTATTCTCTGAACGGTGCAGACGAGAATTCCGTATGCGTGACAACCGTAGACTTTGCGCTTACATATTTCCTGGTATCCGGAGAGCTGGAGCGCTCCGGTGTTCCGGTGAACCTGGTAATCAACGATGCAGGCGGACTTTCCGTACTGACCTCCTGGGCAGCAGGTAAATTCTCCGGAAATTCCATCGCATCCTTCTTCAAAGAGAATGTGGAAGACAAAGTAAAGACCAGAAAAGTCATCATTCCTGGTAAAGTTGCTGTATTAAAAGGCGATATCGAGTCCAAACTTCCGGGATGGGAAGTAATTGTAGCTCCGCTTGAGGCTGTACAGCTTGTCAAGTTCCTGAAAGACATGCAGGAGAGCGGACAGCTTTAATCAAAACGAAATAACAGGGGAACGCCGCCGGTTCTGAACGCGAAGTCCGGCGGCGGACAACCCCGGAGAAAAGGAGAAAAGATATGGCAAAATTTGTAACCATCGGTGAGAGAATTCATTGTATCTCCCCAGTAATCCGTGAGGCATTTGCAACCCGCAATCCGGAACCGATCTTAAAGAGAGCAAAAGAGCAGCTGGACGCAGGCGCTACTTACCTGGATGTCAACATCGGACCGGCAGAGAATGACGGAGAAGATCTGATGAAATGGGCAGTAAAACTGCTGCAGGAGAACTTCGACAACGTACCTCTGGCATTGGATACCGCAAACAGAAAAGCAATCGAGGCTGGTATTTCCGTATACAACAGAAGCAAAGGAAAACCGATCGTAAACTCCGCAGATGCAGGCGGAAGAATTGAGAACATCGACCTTGCTGCAGCAAACGATGCGATCGTTATCGCACTGTGCTCCGCAGAAGGAATCGCAGCAGACAACGACGAGCGTATGATGCACTGCCAGACCATGCTGGAGCGTGGACTTGAGCACGGCATGGACGCAGCAGATCTGTGGTTTGACCCGCTGTTCCTGGTAGTAAAAGGAATGCAGGACAAACAGATGCAGGTACTGGAAGCCATCAAGATGTTCAGCGATATGGGCCTGAACTCCACCGGCGGACTGTCCAACAACTCCAACGGAATGCCAAAAGCAATCCGTCCGATCATGGATTCCGCACTGGTAGCAATGGCAATGATGCAGGGTCTGACAAGCGCAATTGTCAATCCGTGCGACCTGAGACTGATGGAAACCATCAAGTCCTGCGACGTATTCAAAGGCAACACCCTGTACGCAGACTCCTACCTGGAACTGTAAAAAATACAAATTCCATAAACTATGTATCCAAGCGAAAAGCAGGCCCGGACAGTCCACGTTTAAACTGTCCGGAGCCTGACTCCTTTTTTATTCCCAGACATTTGATGTCAGTCTTTATTTTTTCTATTATTTTCTCATTTAAACAAATCTCAATTATTGTCGAAAACAATCGAATCTCAAAATCAAAGTTTAAGAATCTAAAACAAGTACCTTAAATAAGTACCAAAAACAGCAGATATCTGTCCCAGAAAAGATACGTCTACAAACGCAAATCAAAAAGACAGGAGGAATCTAATGATAAAAGTCGAATTACTGGAGTATCTGCAGTTACAATGCAATTGTCAATATCTGTCCGATCTGAAATACAGTCCCTACTGGACATCCAGACTTCTCGCCATGAAAAACCCCGACCAGTTCACCGTAGAAGAATGGAACCGAACACTCGAATATCTAACTGACCAACCGGTACAATGTCAAACTCTGAGAGAGGTTCAAAACTATCTGTCACATCGCTCCGAGCCGCCGAAAGCAAATAAGGATGAATAGATAATATAAAACGCGAAGCCAAGCCCATCCGCCCTCACCCCACCGCACCTCAACCAACAGGCCGCGGAAGGGAGGCGAATCTGCATCGCCCGCCCCTCGGTTCGCCTCCCTTCCGCGGCCGTCCCCCTCCATATTATGAAACCTGCCGGAAAATAAAAGTAAATATTGCAAACCCATGTGAATTATGCTACACTGATTTATGACAAAAAGATAACAATGATTTATAAGAACACAGAATTCACAAATTCTGGTTACTGAATACAGTAACAACAAATCAGGAAAGACTGGAGAGAACAAAACGATGTATAAGGTGACATTTCAATTCAACCAGGGTGACCCGGTCGTTACCTATGCGACAGAGGGAGAACGACTGCTGGAAGTAGCCCAGAAGAGCAATGTGGCCATTGATGCGCCGTGTTCAGGAAACGCATCCTGTGGAAAATGCCGGGTAAAGCTGATTGAAGGAGAGCTGGATTCCAAAAAGACCAGACACATCTCCGAGGAAGAATACGCCGAAGGCTGGCGCCTTGCCTGTGTCAGCACGGTCTGCAGCGATGTGACGGTGGAGGTTCCGGATATCGCGTCCGCATACCAGAGCCGTATGAAGGTTGCTGATCTCAGCTCAAAAGAAGAAATTGAATTGTTTGAACGTATCAAAAATCAGGTGGAGGAAGCGGGACTGGAACTGAAAAACAGCATGAGGATCGTATCCGTTTCCATGAACGAACCTACCCTGGATGATACGATGCCGGATAATGAGAGATTGTCCTGGGCGCTGGAAGACGCGACGGGACTGTCTGTGATCCGGATTCCATATTCCGTACTGAAAAAGCTGCCGGATGTGCTCCGCGCCAGCCATTTCTCAGTTCAGTGCGTCATCCGTGTGACAAAAAAAGATGTATTTGTATATGACATTCTTCCGGCAGACGAAAAAGCGGTTGCCGGAGGCCTGATCGTGGATATCGGAACTACGACGGTGTCCGCTCTTCTGGTGGATATGATCTCAGGAGAAATTCTGGCGAAAGCATCTGCCGGAAACGGACAGATCCGCTACGGTGCAGACGTGATCAACCGTATCATTGAGTCTGCGAAGCCGGGCGGACAGAAACGGCTCCAGGATGCGATCATAAAGGAAACGCTGAATCCGATGATCACAAAAATGTGTGCCAGCGCAGGTTTCTCCTGCCAGCATATTTACCGGATGGCGGTTGCGGGCAATACGACGATGGAGCATCTGCTGATGGGAATCAACGCAGATCCGCTGCGGATGGAGCCGTATATTCCTGCATTCTTTAAGACGAATTCCCTGTATGCGTCCGACATCGGTATAGCGATCCATCCGGACGCACATATCATCGTGGCTCCGAATATCGGAAGCTATGTAGGCGGTGATATCACTGCCGGTACATTGGTCAGCATGATCTGGAATCGTCCGGAAATGTCCCTGCTGATCGACCTTGGCACCAACGGTGAGCTGGTATTCGGAAACTCTGATTTCCTGATGAGTTGTGCGTGTTCCGCAGGTCCTGCTTTTGAGGGCGGTGATATCAGCTGCGGTATGCGCGCCACAGACGGTGCGATCGAGGCATGTTCCATCGATCAGGAGACGATGGAACCCACGTATCAGGTGATCGGTGAGGAAGGTCAGAAACCTATTGGAATCTGTGGTTCCGGTATCATTGATGTGATCGCGGAACTGTTCCGCTGCGGAATCATCAATCCAAAAGGAAAATTCATCCGTGAGGGCAGACGTATCCGCCATGACAAATATGGAATGGGAAGTTACGTGCTGGCTTTTGAAGAGGAAGCGGGAAGCGTCCGGGATGTGGAGATCACGGAGGTGGATATTGATAACTTTATCCGTGCCAAGGGAGCGATCTTCTCGGCGATCCGTACCATGCTCTCTTCCCTTGATATGGATGTGTCCATGATCGATGATGTCTATGTGGCAGGCGGAATCGGCAGCGGCATCAATATGAAGCATGCGGTGACCATCGGAATGTTCCCGGATATTCCACTGGAACGGTTCCATTATATCGGCAACTCGTCGCTGTCCGGCGCGTATGCCATGCTGATTTCCACCCAGGCGGAAAAGAAAACTTATGAGGTGGCGAGAAATATGACCTATCTGGAACTGTCCACCGTTCCGACTTATATGGATGAATTTGTGGCAGCATGTTTTCTGCCTCATACGGACACCACAATGTTTCCGTCACTGGGACAGAATACGTAACAAGACAGCCGCTCAGTTGGCTGAACGGATACATAACAAGAAAAACAGAGAGGAATTTTGCAGCTATGGGCATGGAAGTGAATTACGAAAAGGATAGTAAGGAAAGAATTCCTTTCGAGCATTATCTGGAAGCATTCCGCCAGGCGGATCCGGAGGAAATCGCGGTGCGGTGCGCCCTTCCCTATGATCCGGAGAACAAAACGTTTCAGATCTGTCTGATGGGAGTAACTTATACGGTCGCCTGGCCCTCCTATGAAATCATTCATGAGGAAAGTGACCAGACGGGATACTATCCGCTGGAGACAAAGGCAAACGCGAGGATCCTTCTTCTGCGTTACCTGACGGAAGGCGGAGCAGCACCTTCCACAGGAAAATTCCTGACTTATCGGGAAATTCCGTGGGGCGAGGTGTATTTCAAACAGTTTCAGGGCCGCTGCCTGTTTCGGCTGGCATTCGGCTTTGGAAATAGACTGCAGGTTTTCCGTGAGATCATGGAACGCGTCGGCGCGAAACCGATCAAAGCCGGCAACGCGGGCTTTGAGCTGGAATTTCTGAAAGGCCTGCAGGTGCAGCTGATTCTGTGGGAGGGGGATGAGGAATTTCCGCCGTCCGCACAGATCCTTTTCTCTGACAATTTTCCGGTGGCTTTTACCCAGGGAGAGGATATGGCTGTAGTTGGCGATGTAGTCAACGATATGCTAAAAGCACTGAGCAAGTAAAAAACATGGCAGGAAAGGTTATATCGTGCAACAGGTAGGAAAAGCTGAATGCTTGTAACAGTTTGGCTGGCTGAACTGTTGCGGACGGTTGCCATATAGTAGAGTAGGTATTGCGCGTCAAGTGTCTCAAAGGATGGGAAGTTGCCTGAGAACGAAGGAGAGATTCCACGATGCAATGCCGCGTCCGCTACTGCATTGAAAAGAGATACACGCTTCTTCTGGTGGTCGCTTTTGATGTGGTACTACTATACATCACAAAGCTGTGCCTGCCGAAAGAAAGGAGCGTATGCAAATATGCATCAGGAAACAAAAAGAAGGTGGTCCGCAAAGACCATCGTATTCATGGGATTTTTTGTCGCCATGAATATTGTACTTACCAGATTCTGCTCGATCGATCTGGGACCGTTCCGGCTTGGCTTCGGTCCGGCGGCGACGATCATGTCCGGACTCTGGCTGGGTCCGCTGGCGGGAGGCGTTGTCGGCATGGTGGCGGATCTCATCGGATGTCTGATCGACGGTTATGCGATCAATCCGCTGATTACGGTTTCAGCGATCCTCTGGGGCGTTGTGCCGGGAGCAATGGGGCTTCGTCTGGCGAAAGGAAGCACAAAAAGAAAGACCGTGGGGATCTGTGCGTCCGTCGTTGTTGCGGCGGTACTGTCCACCATTATCTTTAACACGGCGGGAATGGTATTGTTTATGGGATACAGTCTCTATGCAATCCTTCCGGGACGTCTGATCCAGTTTGCGGTGATGACGCCGCTTCTGTGTGTGATCACGGTCAGCCTGTATCTGAGTCCGCTGACACAGATTCTTGCAGGATATCTCAGAGAACGAAGAGCCAGAGCATAAAAGCAGGCAGACAAAAGAAACATGCGGAAGTTCTTTGTCTGTCCTTTATGTGTCTGACGGCTTTGTAATACATTTTATGAAACTTATGGAGGATAGGTTTATGGGTTTTTCAACAGTACCATGTGATGAATTTGTAACTGTACTTGCATCCAAAGCGCCGGTTCCGGGCGGCGGCGGCGCGTCTGCGCTGGTAGGCGCGGTGGGAACGGCTCTTGGAAATATGGTTGGTTCCCTGACTGTGGGAAAAAAGAAGTACGCGGCGGTAGAAGAGGAGATGCAGGAACTGAAGGCGAAGGCAGATGTTCTGCAGAAAGAGTTGCTTCATCTGGTAGAGCGCGACGCGGAAGTATTTGAGCCGCTTTCCAAAGCTTATGGAATGCCGAAGGAGACCGAGGAGGAGAAGGCGGAAAAAGCCCGTGTGATGGAAGCAGCGCTGAAAGAAGCATGTTCCGTTCCGATGGAGATCATGGAAAAATGCTGTGAGGCAATCGATCTGCTGGTAGAGTTTGCGGCGAAAGGCTCGGTCCTTGCCATCAGTGACGCAGGCGTGGGAGCTGCTTTCTGTAAGGCTGCCCTGGAAGGAGCGTCTCTGAATGTCTACATCAACACGAAGTCTATGGCGGACAGAGAGTATGCGGAAAGTTTGAATAAAAAATGCGATGAGATGCTGGAGAAATACACAAAAATCGCAGAGGATGTATTTGAGAGCGTCCTTGGACGTTTAAAAGGCTGAGAGAAACTGGAGGAACATGGAACAATGGCAAAACAATTATTGGGAAAAGAAGTAACCGCCGCTCTGAATGAGCGCATCAAGGCAAACGTGGCAAAACTGGAAGAAAAAGGGATCAAACCGACGCTGGGTATCATCCGTGTGGGAGAGCGTGAAGACGATCTTTCCTATGAACGCGGAGCGACAAAACGATGCGAGACGCTGGGTGTTGCCTATGAAAAATTCCTGCTTCCGGCGGATGTGACCCAGGAAGAACTGATGGCTACGGTAGACCGTGTGAACAAAGATGACAAAATTCATGGCGTTCTGATCTTCCGCCCGCTGCCAAAACATCTGGACGAGGCTGCTGTGATCAAGGCACTGTCTCCGGAAAAAGATGTGGACGGTATTACAGACGGATCGATGGTCGGCGTATTTGCAGGAACCGATCAGGGCTTTCCGCCATGTACGCCATGGGCATGTATGGAGATCCTGGATCACTATGGCATCGACTGCACCGGTAAGAAGGCAGTGGTGGTAGGACGTTCTCTGGTAGTAGGAAAACCGGCGGCAATGATGCTTCTTAAGAAAAATGCAACCGTTACCGTATGCCATACCAGAACGAAAGATATGCCGTCTGTGGTAAAAGAGGCGGATATTGTGATCGTAGCGGCTGGACGTGCAGGCATTGTGGATGACACCTATCTGCGCGAGGGACAGATTGTCATTGATGTGGGAATCAATGTGAATGAAGAAGGCAAGCTGTGCGGCGATGTGGATTACGCAAAGGCTGAGCCGATCGTAGAAGCGATCACCCCGGTTCCGGGCGGTGTGGGATCTGTAACCACCTCCGTTCTGGTTGGCCATGTGGTAGAGGCAGCTATGAGAAAATATCTGTAAAAAGAAAGATCTGTAAGGAAAAAGCGACAGAAAAATTCTTCTATATCTGCAGGCGGTGTTCTTCCGGCTTACGGCGGGAAGGACACCGCCTGTTTTATGGATTCCCGGGTATATCCTGAGTTCCGGCTACATATAGTATAACAGTAGTTACTGTTTCTCTCATTCCAGCATAACGTAATGGCGGAACGGTAACTGGTGACATCCAGATCAGCAAAGAAGTTCAATTGGATGCCACAGGTACATATCTCAGGACAAGGGGGAAAGTTTGGATGGATGCGTTTTCGGTTTACAGAGATATACAGACCAGGACAAACGGACAGTTTCTGATTGGAGTCGTGGGACCGGTGAGGACCGGGAAATCTACGTTTATCCGGCGGTTTATGGAGGTGCTGGCGTTGCCGGAGCTTCCGCCGGAGCAGCAGGCAGAGGTAAGGGACGCGCTGCCTCTGAGCGGTTCCGGAAAACTGATCACAACGGTGGAGCCGAAGTTTATTCCGAAGGATGCATTGAAGATGACGCTGGGAGAAGGGGAGCCGGTGCAGCTTCGGCTGATCGACTGTGTGGGCTTTCTGATTCCTGACGCCGCGGGAAATATGGAGGAAGACAAGGAGCGGATGGTTAAGACGCCATGGTTTGACCAGGAGATTCCGTTCCACCAGGCGGCAGAACTTGGCACCCAGAAAGTGATCGCGGACCATTCCACTATCGGGCTGGTGGTGACCTGCGACGGTTCTTTCGGGGAACTTCCGAGAGAGAATTTTACCCAGGCGGAGGAGCGGACCGTGCAGGAGCTGAAAAAGCAGGGAAAGCCGTTCATGGTCCTGCTCAACTCCCAGAAGCCTTATCGGGAAGAGACGCAGAAACTGGCGAGGGAACTGGAACAGAAATACCAGGTTTCTGTCATGCCTGTGAACTGCGATCAGCTCCGCAAGGAGGATATCGTACACATTCTGGAAAAGGTCCTGTATGAGTTCCCTCTGCGCCAGATTGAGTTTTACATACCTAAATGGGTGGAGCTTCTGCCGCTGCAGGCTCCGCTGAAAGCAGAGCTTTTATCAAACATAAGGGAACTGTCAGAAAAGCTTCATTATGTCAGGGATATCCGGAAGGATACGGTGAACCTGCCCAGTGGGTATGTAAAGAATACCAGCCTGCAGTCTATGGATTTATCGACCGGCATCGTAGAAGTGCGGGTGGATATCCGGGAGCAGTTTTATTATGACATGATCAGTGAGATGACCGGCGTGGAGATTCAGGATGAATACGGACTGATGCAGACGCTGAAGGAACTGTCCCGGATGAAGGAGGAATATGTGAAGGTACAGGATGCCATGGTTTCCGTCCGCGGCTGCGGATATGGGGTTGTGATTCCAAAGAAAGAGGAGATCACCCTGGATGAACCGGTGGTAATTAAGCAGGGGAGCAAATTTGGAGTGAAGATCAAATCCACCAGTCCGTCGATCCATATGATAAAGGCGAATATCGAAACAGAGATCGCACCGATTGTCGGGAGCGAACAGCAGGCGAAGGACCTGATCGCATTTATCAAAGAAAGCGCAAAACAGGAAGACGGTATCTGGCAGACGAACATTTTCGGCAAATCCATTGAGCAGCTCGTGGAGGACGGCATCCGGACAAAAATTGCGCAGATTACGGAAGACAGCCAGGTAAAACTGCAGGATTCCATGCAGAAGATCGTAAATGACAGCAAGGGCGGAATGGTCTGCATCATCATCTGAAAAAGCGTTCTGCCCGGTAAATATGCAGGCATGGAAGAGCGTTTGTCGAAATATGTCAAAAGAAAAAGTTACCACTTGCAATACGTAGGGAATTAGTTTATAATTCATGTATAGAAAAGAGCAGTAAAAAAAAATCATAAAGGTAATTACCTGGAATGTGCGATAATCCTATTATTTTGAACCTACATTTACTTTAAACGGGAGACTTATTATTGTCCTGCGGATGTCAGGCCGCCCTGGAAACAGACGTCAGCGGAAGGCAGAAGCTGTGATTGCGGTTACCCACCTAGCTTGCGTGCTAGGAGTCAAAATATAGGAAACGGCATCCCGGGGTTACAAAAGACAAAGGGAGAGCCATGAAAATGGCTCTCTTATTATTTGTGATCAAGGAGAGTGAAGGTATGAACAGAACAGCATTTGGAACAGTGGAAGGAAGAGAAGCACAGCTGTATTCTTTCTCCAACGCAAACGGGATGGAGATGACCGTCTGCGATTATGGCGCACATCTGGTATCTGTAAAGGTTCCAGCTGGGGACGGAAGCAGGAAAGACATGGTTTTGGGGTATGACGATGCGGCAGGATATGTGACGGACCCGTGTCATCTGGGCGCGACCATTGGAAGAAACGGAAACCGGATCGCCAATGCGGCTTTTGAGTTGAACGGGGTGAAATATCAGCTTGCAGCCAATGAAAATGGAAACAATCTCCACAGCGGACCGGACGGCTACGAGTACCGTTTCTGGGAAGTAAAAGAAGTGACGGATCAGGCGATCACCCTGCATCTGGACAGCCCGGACAAGGATCAGGGATTCCCGGGAAATTTTGCTGTGGATGTTACTTATACCCTGACCGATGACAACCAGGTGGCGATTCACTACTGCGGAACCTGCGATGCGGATACTGTGGCGAATATGACAAATCACAGTTATTTCAATCTGAACGGACATGACAGCGGCGATGTTCTGAATCACACCGTATGCCTGAAAGCGGGACACTTCAGTCCGGTTGCCGATTCCAAGTCCATCCCGACGGGAGAGCATGCGCCAGTGGCAGGAACACCGATGGATTTTACAAAAGAAAAGACCATTGGACAGGAGATCGGCGCGGACTTTGAACAGTTGAAACTGACCGGAGGCTATGATCACAATTTTATCATCGATAAAACCGAGGACGGCCAGCAGCTTTTCGCGATCGTAAAAGGGGATCAGACCGGCATTGTCATGGAGGCGTATACAGATCTTCCGGCGTTCCAGTTTTACACCGGAAACTTCATTGACAATGTGAAAGGAAAAGAGGGCGCTGTCTATACAAACCGGACAGGCTTCTGTCTGGAATCTCAGTACATTCCAAACGCGATCAATGAGGAAAAGGAAGAGAAGCCGGTACTGAAGGCAGGAGAAACATACGATACCACAACGACATACAAATTTATCTTCTAAAAAAGATGAGTTAACGGAATCTGCTGGTCAGAAGGGAAGAGAACTGATCAGCAGGTTTTGCTTTTCGGGAGTTTTCAGAACGGTATCATTTTCAGACATGCCGCGGTGTATGGCAAATGTTTCATGTGCATATAATAGAAACATGAAAAAGAAATTTGATGGTCTTGAACTGATACTTTTTGGATGCTGCCTTTTGCTGTTCGCCGGATTCTGTCTGACCAAGCTGAAACTGGACGGAGAGGCGGAGAAGAGCGGGGAAAGCAGTGTGCAGAATCTTTCCGGTGTTTCCGAAGAACTTTCCCAGGAGGAACTGGTTCTGAGGGAACAGGAGGAGTATATGCAGAAGAATGCAGCCGGAGACGATACAGAGGCACAGGAAACTTCAGAACCGGCAGCGCAGAATACGGTGTCCGGCAATGCGGCGGCGCAGAACGAAGCGGAAAGCGCAGAGGCACAGAGCGCTTCCGCTGAGGAACCAAATATCCGCGTGCTGATCAAAACAACGGATTTTGCAGGATATTTTCACGACAGGCTGGTACTGAAAGGAAATTCCCCGCTCCATCTGAATGGAGACAATTACGTGGCGGGAGCCGGTGAAGCGGTGGAAATCACACAGGATTCTCAGTGGTTTCAGAATGGGTGTATTGTTATCAGGCCCGAGAATACAGAAGCGGGGATCTCGGTGGAAAATCTGGAACGGGCGCAGGGAGTGCCGGTCTATGAAGGGACGCTTGAGGTATATCAGGGAAGCAACGGGCTTGTTCTTGTCAATGAACTGCCATTGGAAACATATCTGAAATATGTGGTTCCCAGTGAAATGCCTGCTTCTTATGCGCAGGAAGCGCTGAAAGCCCAGGCGGTTTGTGCAAGAACGTACGCCTACCGGCAGATGCTGAACAACAGCCTGTCCGATTATCACGCCCAGGTGGATGACAGTGTGTCTTATCAGGTATATAATAATACACAGAGACAGGATTCGACGGATCAGGCGGTGGACGCTACCGCCGGGAAGATCCTGACCTGCGGCGGGGAACCGATCACCGCATACTTTTTCTCCACCTCCAGCGGTCATACCAGCACAGATGAGGTGTGGGATTCCAGCAGTGATGAAGCATATCTGGAGAGTGTTTATCTCGGAGAGGATGCGGCGCCGGATATCAGTACGGAGGAAGCGTTTGCAAGTTTTATTACGACGAAGGATGAGAATAGTTATGAAGCGGAGGACGGATGGTACCGCTGGCAGGTAACCCTTCCTATTGACTATCTGAACAGCCGGATAGAAAAATATGGCATCGGAACGTTAAGCTCCATTCAGGTGGTGAAACGTTCCTCCGGCGGAGCCATCGAGACGTTGACGATTCAAGGAACTTCCGGCAGCAAAACACTGACCAGTGAGTATGAGATCCGGGAAGTATTTTCGACGAAAGGGTATCCGATCCTGAAAAATGACGGAAAAACTACAACGGAGATGAGCCTGATGCCCAGCGCATACTTTATCTGTCATCCGGTGACGGAAAACGGAACGGTGACCGGATATCAGTTTCAGGGCGGAGGCTACGGCCACGGTGTGGGAATGTCTCAGAATGGAGCGGCGCATATGGCGGAGCAGGGAAAGACGTATGAGGAGATACTGGACTTTTTCTATGCGAATGTGGAACTGACCAGTATCTAATTCCTGTAATACAAAAGAACTGCTGCACATTGCAGGAATGAATTTTTAAACACGCTCTAAAGTGGACACAGCAGGCTGCTTGAATTTTTAGCTGCACAGAGCGGCGAAATACGGAAGAAAGAGGGCGGATGTATTGAAAAAGGAGAATGGCATCATGGGCATGGTGGAGATGATCAGAGGCTTTCTGAAACGACTGAATAAGGATCATGTAGGCGCTTATGCGGCGCAGAGTGCCTATTTTATTCTGCTGTCCTTTATTCCGTTTGTACTGCTGCTTGTGACGCTGGTAAAGTACACGCCGCTGACGCAGGAGATCGTGACTACGGCATTAATACGGATGGTGCCGGAGGAATTCAGCAGCTTTATCCGGGTGATCGTCAATGAAGTCTTCGGAAAGTCTGCGGCGTTCGTTCCCGTGTCTGCAATTATCGCTTTGTGGTCGGCGGGGAAAGGCGTCAATGCGCTGAGCAAAGGACTGAACTGCATTTACCAGGTGGAGGAGACCAGAGGATATGTGATCAACCGCCTGCGTTCCGCGGTCTATACGCTGATTTTTGTCGTGGCTGTGGCAGTGACGCTGCTTCTTCTGGTCTTCGGAAATCAGATCCAGATGGGAATTGCCGAGAGATTTCCGGTGATCGCAAAAGTGACTTCCGTGATTGTCGGAATGAGGACAATGATTACCCTGGTGCTGCTGTGCCTGGTATTCCTGATGATCTACAAGTTTGTTCCCAACCGGAGAGCAACTTTGAAAAGCCAGATTCCCGGTGCGATGGTGTCTTCGGTGGCATGGTCGCTGTTTTCGCTGGCATTTTCTATCTACATAGACCTGACACCGGGAACGGTCAATATGTACGGCAGTCTGACCACGCTGGTACTGATCATGCTTTGGCTGTATTTCTGTATGTGGATCCTGCTGATAGGAGCTGAGATCAACTCCTATTTCGAGGACAGGCTCAGAAGGCTGGAGGAAGCGGCGGCAGCGAAACTGCGAAGACATTGAAACTATTCTGTTTTCGTCCTCCTGCCAAGAGCAGCGGAGCAAAAAAAACTTGACAATTCTCCGGGGGCTGTATAAAATAAAAGCTATCCGATGGATTTCATCGAAAACAGGATAGGTTACCTGCATAGAAAGTGTCAGTAGAGCAGTCTTTTCTTACAGAGAGAGGGGGTCACCGGCTGTAAGCTCCCTTAAGTTCAGAGGCCGCTTGAGGTTCGCACCGGAGCAGTTGTCCTGAAAGCTTCAGTAGGGATAACCGTTTTGCGCACGTTACAGCGCAGCATGAGTGCCCGGAAATGGTTCCGGGAATCAGGGTGGTACCGCGAAACAACAGTCTCGTCCCTTTGTGGATGGAGACTTTTTTTATTTTCATAGAAAATTGCCTTGCTATGAAATGAAAACGCTCCGCGAGGATCGCAGTTTAGAAATCCTTGTTTTGGGAACACGAAGTGTGGATGAACCTTGCAGAAATGAAAAAAGGAGATAGAAAGCGATGAGTGAAGGAACAATCAAAGAAAAGCTTCAGGCGATTCTGAACCATGCGGTTGCCGATATTGAAGCGTCTGACGCGCTGGACAAACTGAATGATGTCCGTGTCAATGTTCTTGGAAAAAAAGGTGAGCTGACCGCAGTTCTGAAAGGAATGAAGGATGTTGCGCCGGAAGACCGGCCAAAAGTCGGACAGCTGGTCAATGATGCCCGTGTCGATATTGAGACAAGGCTGGAAGCGGCGAAGGCAAAACTGGAGGCGGAACTCCGCGAAAGAAAACTCGCCGCTGAGGTGATCGATGTGACCCTGCCGGCAAAGAAAGCGAATGTGGGACATCGTCATCCGAATACCATCGCTCTGGAAGAGGTGGAGCGTATCTTCGTGGGTATGGGCTACGAAGTTGCGGAAGGACCGGAAGTGGAGTACGATCTGTATAATTTCGAGAAGCTGAACATTCCGGAGGGACATCCGGCGAAGGACGAGCAGGATACGTTCTATATCAATGATGAGATTGTTCTCCGTACCCAGACTTCACCGGTACAGGCCCGCGTGATGGAGCAGGGCAAGCTGCCGATCCGTATGATCTCTCCGGGACGTGTGTTCCGTTCGGATGAGGTGGACGCAACCCATTCTCCTTCCTTCCACCAGATCGAAGGACTTGTCATTGACAAACATATCACCTTCTCCGATCTGAAAGGAACACTGGAAGTGTTTGCGAAGGAACTGTTCGGACCTGAGACAAAAACAAAATTCCGTCCGCATCATTTCCCGTTCACGGAGCCAAGCGCCGAGATGGACGTAAGCTGTTTCAAATGCGGCGGAAAGGGATGCCGGTTCTGCAAAGGTTCCGGATGGATCGAGATTCTCGGCTGTGGAATGGTACATCCCCATGTATTTGAAATGTGCGGTATTGATCCCGAAGAGTATACCGGCTTTGCATTCGGCGTGGGCCTGGAGCGTATCGCGCTGCTGAAATATGAGATCGACGATATGCGCCTTCTGTATGAGAACGACGATCGTTTCCTGAGCCAGTTCTGATCGAATAAATATAAACCAGGAGGAAAACAATGAATACTTCATTATCATGGATTAAAATGTATGTGCCGGATCTTGATGTAACGGCGCAGGAATATACCGACGCGATGACACTGTCCGGAACAAAAGTGGAGAATTATGAGCGTCTGGATGAGCATCTGGAAAAAATCGTGATCGGACAGATTGAAAAGATTGAGAAGCATCCGGATGCGGACAAGCTGATCGTATGCCAGGTAAACGTTGGAACCGAAACGGTACAGATCGTGACCGGAGCGCCCAATGTCAAAGAGGGAGACAAGGTGCCGGTGGTTCTGGACGGCGGAATGGTTGCCGGAGATCATGACGGCAATAAGAGCGAGGGAGGAACCCGCATCAAGGCAGGAAAACTGCGCGGCGTGGAGTCTTACGGCATGATGTGTTCCATCGAGGAACTGGGAAGCTCCAGAGAGTTTTATCCGGAGGCTCCGGAATACGGAATTTACATTTTCCCGGAAGATGCAGTCGTTGGGGAGAGCGCTATCCATGCGCTGGGTCTGGACGACACGATCATCGAGTATGAAATCACTTCCAACCGTGTCGATTGCTACAGCGTGATCGGTATCGCCAGAGAGGCGGCGGCGACGTTCCATAAGAAATTCTGTCCGCCTCAGGTAAAGGAGACCGGAAACAGCGAGAACGCTGCCGACTATATCAAGGTACAGGTGGAAGATACGGAACTCTGCCCGCGCTACTGCGCAAGAGTTGTCAAAAATGTAAAGATCGGACCGTCTCCGAAGTGGATGCAGCGCGCGCTGGCAGCCAACGGTATCCGTCCGATCAATAACCTGGTGGATATCACCAACTATGTGATGGAAGAATACGGCCAGCCGATGCACGCATACGATCTGGATACGATTGCAGGACGCCAGATCATCGTACGCCGTGCAGAGAAGGATGAGAAATTTGTGACACTGGACGGACAGGAGCGTACCATGGATGAGAACGTTCTGATGATCTGTGACGCGGAAAAGGCAGTGGGAATCGCCGGTATCATGGGCGGAGAAAATTCCATGATCACGGACAACGTCAAGACAGTATTGTTCGAGGCGGCATGCTTCAACGGAACCAACATCCGTCTGTCTGCAAAGCGTATCGGTCTGCGTACGGACGCTTCCGGAAAATTCGAAAAGGGCCTTGATCCGAACAATGCGCAGGCGGCAATTGACCGTGCCTGCCAGCTGATGGAGGAACTGGGAGCCGGCGAAGTGGTCGGAGGAATGGTGGATGTATATCCGGTGAAGAGAGAGCCGGTCCGCGTGAAATTTGAGCCGGAGCGTATCAATGCGATCCTTGGCACCAGTCTGACAAAAGAGGAAATGCTGAACTATCTGGAGCCGGTGGAGTTGGCTTACGATGAGGCAGCCAATGAGATCATCGCTCCGACTTTCCGTCAGGATATCCATTGTACGGCGGATATCGCAGAAGAAGTGGTAAGATTTTTCGGATATGACAATGTTCCGACGACACTGCCAAGCGGCGAAGCGACCACCGGAAAGCTTCCGTTCAAGATGCGTGTGGAGGCTGTCGCGAGGGATGTTGCCGAATACTGCGGATTTTCCCAGGGCATGTGCTACTCTTTCGAGAGCCCGAAGGTATTTGACAAGCTGCTGCTGCCAAAGGATGATCCTCAGCGCAATGCCATCACGATCCGCAATCCGCTGGGTGAGGATTTCTCCATTATGAGAACCATTCCTCTGAACGGAATGCTTACCTCCCTGGCAACCAATTACAAACGCCGGAACAAAAATGTGCGTCTGTACGAGCTGGGAAATATTTACCTGCCGAAGGAGCTGCCGCTGAAAGAACTGCCGGAGGAACGTATGATGTTCACCCTTGGAATGTACGGGGATGGAGACTTCTATCATATGAAAGGTGTGGTCGAGGAACTGCTGGACAAGCTGGGCATGAGAAAACGCCCGGAATATAATCCGAAAGCAGGTAAACCGTTCCTGCATCCGGGCCGTCAGGCGGAAGTCTTCTACGAAGGAATGGAACTGGGTTATCTGGGAGAGGTTCATCCGCAGGTGGCAGACAATTATGGAATCGGGGGCCGTGTATATGTGGCGGTGATCGATATTCTGAATCTTATGGAATGTGCAACTTTCGACCGGAAGTATACGGGCCTTGCAAAATATCCGGCGGTTACCCGTGACCTGAGCATGGTAGTTCCGAAGAATGTTCTTGCCGGCGATATTGAGCATGTACTGGTACAGCGCGGAGGAAAAATCCTTGAGAATTATCAGCTGTTTGATATTTATGAAGGCACGCAGATCAAAGAGGGATACAAGTCCATGGCTTATACCGTAGTATTCCGTTCGAAAGACAGAACGCTGAAGGAAGAAGATATCAATGGCGCAATGAAGAAAATCCTGAACGGTCTTCAGGGACTGGGTGTGGAACTGCGTCAATAAAAAGGCGTACGGAATCTGTTAGCAGAAACGTAACCGTTCAGCTTGCTGAACGGTTACACGTATTTCTATACTATGGAGAAAAAAGATGTTATTATATATTATCCGTCATGGAGAAACACAGTGGAATGTGGAGGGAAGACTCCAGGGACAATCAGATACGCAGTTGAATGAAAACGGAATCCGGCTTGCGAAAGTGACAGCAGAGGGAATGAAAGATATCCCCTTTGACCTTGGAATTACCAGCCCCCTGAGCCGGGCGAAAAAAACTGCGCAGATCATTCTGGGCAATCGGAAGGTTCCTCTGTATGAGGACGCGAGAATCCAGGAATTGTCTTTCGGTTCCTGGGAGGGCCTGGGCTGCCGGAAGGAAAATTATCAGATCCCGTCGGAGCATTTTGATGATTTTTATCATGACCCGCTGCATTTTCAGCCGGCGGAGGACGGTGAAACCATTCAGCAGCTCTGTAAAAGGACCAGAGAATTTTACATGGAACTGATCCACAAGGAGGAGTACCAGGATAAAACGATCCTGATCGCCTCCCATGGGTGCGCGACCCGCGCGCTGCTGCGGAATGTTTATGAGGATACCAGCGATTTCTGGCATGGAAGCGTGCCGCTGAACTGTGCGGTGAATGTTGTGGAAGTCAGGGATGGAAAGAGCAGGCTTCTTGAGGAAGACAAGGTTTATTATGGAAAAGAAGACTGTGTGAATTTCTATACGGCAGACAGATAGACGCCTGAACCGTAATCTTTTCGGATGCGTTTCAGGACTTCTGATTAAGGAGAGACTATGAAAACAAGTGATTTTTATTATGACCTTCCGCAGGAACTGATCGCGCAGGATCCGCTGGAAGACCGCAGCTCCTCCCGGCTGATGCATCTGGACAAGGTGACCGGGGAAGTGGAGCACAGACATTTCCGGGAAATCCTGGAATACCTGAAACCGGGAGACTGCCTGGTCATCAATGATACAAAAGTTATCCCGGCGCGGCTGTACGGCCGTAAGGTGGGCACGGATGCGGCGATCGAAATCCTGCTTCTGAAGCGGAAGGAAAACGACATCTGGGAGACACTGGTAAAACCGGGAAAGAAATGTAAGCCGGGAACCGTGATTTCTTTTGGAGACGGAATCCTTACCGGCGAGGTAATTGATGTAGTGGAAGAAGGAAACCGGCTGATTCAGTTTCATTATGAGGGAATTTTCGAGGAGATTCTGGACCGGCTCGGTGAAATGCCGCTTCCGCCGTATATCACCCATAAACTGAAAGACAAAGACCGTTATCAGACCGTGTACGCGAAACATGAAGGTTCCGCGGCGGCGCCTACGGCGGGCCTGCATTTTACCAAGGAACTGTTGGAACAGGTGGAACAGATGGGCGTAAAAATCGCTCATGTGACGCTTCACGTGGGTCTTGGAACCTTCCGTCCGGTGAAAGTGGAGGACGTAACCCAGCACCATATGCACTCGGAGTTTTATGTGGTGGAGGAAGACCAGGCGAAGCTGATCAACGACACGAAAGCCTCCGGCCATCGGGTAATTTCCGTTGGAACAACCAGCTGCAGGACCCTGGAGTCAGCAACCGGGGAAGATGGAATTCTCAAAGCGGGAAGCGGATGGACCGAGATTTTCATTTATCCGGGTTATCAGTTCCGGATGATCGACGGATTGATCACGAATTTCCATCTGCCGGAATCCACACTGCTGATGCTGGTGTCGGCGCTGGCGGGAAAAGAGCATATCATGGCGGCCTATGAGGAGGCGGTCCGGGAAAGATACCGGTTCTTTTCCTTTGGAGACGCGATGTTCATCGAGTAGGAATGTTTTAAGAAACGTATTAGTTTGTAGATCGAATACAGCGTTTTGTTTTTGTGCTTTAAAATGCAGAAATGTGTCAGTAATGAATTTCTGCACGGAGCATGGGAACAGAACGCTGTTTTTCTTTGGAAAAATCCATAAATACAAAGAGGAATGTTTTTATGCGAATTGAACAATAAAGAGGAGAAATAGTTATATTTTATTGGAAAAATGCAAAGCTTTGCTTGATAATACGGTGATGATTTTGTATAATAAATATTATAAAGTTTTCTGAAAGGGGGAAAAATCATGATCTATGCAGTGATTTTGTTTGCTGCAACTTATGTGCTAATGCTGGCATTGCAGAAATACAGGACGTATGTCGCTTTGGCTTCGGCACTGTGTTTCATTGTATCCGGAATGCTGCCTCTGGATAAGATCGTGGGAAGCATTGACTTTAATGTACTGCTGATGATTGCCGGAACGATGGGCATCGTTTCTCTGTTCATTGAGTCAAAGATGCCGGCACTTCTCGCGGATATTATTATCGAGAAAGTACCGAATATCTGCTGGGCGACCATTGCACTTGCCCTGTTCGCAGGAGCAATCTCTGCGCTGGTGGATAATGTGGCGACGGTATTGATGGTTGCACCGATCGCACTTGTCATGGCGAAACGCGCAAACATATCTCCGGTTCCGATGATCATCGCCATTGCTGTTTCTTCGAATCTTCAGGGAGCGGCGACTCTGGTAGGAGATACCACTGCCATTCTGCTTGGCGGTTATGCGGATATGAATTTCCTGGACTTTTTCGTTTACAAGGGAAAACCCAGTATGTTTTTTGCGGTGGAACTGGGAGCGGTCCTGTCTGCGGTGATCCTGTATTTCCTGTTCCGGAAAGAGAAGCAGAAACTTCCTGAAACGAAAAGGACTGTAGTGACGGATTATGTTCCGACCATTTTGATCGTAACGATGATCGTTCTGCTGGTTGTAGCGTCCTTTATCCCGAATACGCCGTCTATTACCAACGGTTTGATCTGTACGACATTGATGGTGATCGGAGGAATCTACAGCAGTATCCGCAAGAAGTCTCTGAACGGCATATTAAACCCGCTCAGAGAGATTGATTTCGGAACGATTTTTCTGCTGTTCGGACTGTTTCTTATCATTGGAGGAATCAAGGAGCAGGGAGTCATCGATGCGCTTGCAGGCATTTTTGCCAATATTGGCGGAAACAGTTTATTCCTCATCTATACGGTGATCCTCTGGGCGAGTGTATTGTTTTCCGCATTCATTGACAATATCCCGTATGTTGCCACAATGCTTCCGGTGGTGCAGGGGATTGCGGCGGCAATGGGCGTGGATCCAACCGTATTGTACTTTGGACTTCTCAGCGGCGCCACGCTGGGAGGAAATATGACTCCGATCGGCGCTTCGGCAAATATCACCGGTATCGGAATACTGAGAAGGAATGGCTACGAGGTAAAAAACAGTGATTTCTTCAGGATTGGAATTCCGTTTACGTTGGCGGCGGTTATTCCGGCGTATATTTACATCTGGGTTGTGTTTGGAATGTAAAATCCGGGAGAGAAAACAGGGTTTTCATCGTCAGATAATTCACAGAGAGTGGTAGTTCAGCAGATTGGGCTGCCACTCTCTTGAATTTTATCTTAAAATTTCCAACTCTTGAAAAAAAAGCAGAATGATAGTATAATCAATCTGTTGTTCCCGGGAGCGGGCGGTGGTTCCTGCTGCTTTTTCCGGAAGGAGATGTTGATAGATTGGATCCGAAGATATGACAGAAAGGTCCGGCATGCATTTTCTGCAGGGAACATAGATATATTCTTATAGAATGGTGAAAGGACTTATAAACTTATGAGTAATGAAAGAAAAGGCGGTTTCAATCCGATGCAGTTTGTATTCCGGATTGTGCAGGGAGCGTTTATCGGACTTGGCGCGGTTCTTCCGGGAATTTCCGGGGGAGTGCTCAGCGTTATTTTCGGTATTTACAAACCGATCATGGAACTGTTGTCAAACCCGGTAAAAAACTTTAAAACCCATGTGCCGCCGCTGATCCCGGTGGGAATCGGCGGTGTGATCGGATTTCTCGGCGTTGCAAACATTCTCTCCTTTTTTCTGGAGAAATATCCGGATCCTTCCGTCTGTTTGTTTATCGGACTGATCGGAGGAATGCTTCCGTCTCTGTTCCGGGAAGCGGGAGAGCAGGGAAGAAGCAAGGGTTCTTATCTCTCCATGGTTATCTGCATGGCGGTGATCTTTGCCCTGCTGATCGGACTGAAGATGTTTTCTGTGGAAGTCACCCCGAACTTTTTCTGGTATCTGTTCTGCGGATTCTGTCTGGCGCTGAGCGTTATCGCTCCGGGCATGAGTTTTTCCACGCTGCTGATGCCGTTGGGGCTTTACACACCGTTTATCGATGGAATCGGACATTTTGATTTTGGCGTTCTGATCCCTGGCGGAATCGGAGCCCTGGTTACGGTCATCTGTTTGGCGAAGGCAATCAACGCACTGTTTGACAACTATTATTCCATCGCATTTCATGGAATCATCGGTATCGTGATTGCTGCAACGGTTATGATCATTCCGTTTTCCAGTTTCACTGTGCCGAGCCAGTGTCTTGTAAATGTCATCTGTCTGGTAGTTGGTATCGCTGCGGCGCTTGCGCTGGATAAATTCAACAGCCGCGTAACGGTTGAGTAAGGGATTTCTAAGAATCTGAACTGAAAGCCAAAAGACCTGCTGAGAGGAAACAGCCTCTCAGCAGGCCTTTTGGCTTTTATAGGCAAACTTTTTCAAAGATTCTGTCTGCTCATACCGGAGATTGAGAAGCGCCGATTGAATACAGGCGCGCATATTCCCCCTGCTTTTCAAGCAGTTCTCTGTGGGCGCCGGCTTCCACGATTTTCCGGTTTCCAAGTACGTAGATCCTGTCTGCGTTCTGAATGGTGGACAGTCGGTGGGCGATGACAACAGAAGTCCGCCCTTTCATCAGCTGTTTTGTTCAGGAGGGTCTAACGGTCAGAGTCCCTCCTTTTGTTCTCTGTCTGCATCATCATTCTTTTTTTCATGTTTCCCATCCTTTCTTTTCCGGCATATCTGCCGGTTGATTCTGAACAAACTATAACATAGTTGACATCCGCAGACAAGAAATAGTTTGCTTTTTTACATTCCAGAAACATTCTTTCAACATTTCGTAAATGTACCGACGGTATCCTCTGTACAGAAGTTAAGAAAAGCAGATGAAATCAAAAATAAAATCGGAGGGTACAAAACAATGAAAACAATCGGGAATAAAAAAACAGAAAAAGCAGAGAAAACACGGACCATGTATCTGGTAACCGGAGCAGCCGGCTTTTTGGGAGGAACGATTTGCCGTCAGCTGATTGAGAGAGGAGACCGCGTGCGTGCCTTTGTCCTTCCCAATGACAAGGCTGCAGAATATCTGCCGGAAGAAGCGGAGATTGCTGAAGGCGACCTCTGCGACATGGAATCCCTGGAACGCTTTTTCCAGGTTCCTCAGGGAATGGAAACCATCGTGCTTCATATCGCAAGCATCGTCACCGTCAATCCCGATTACAGCCAGAAGGTTATGGATGTAAACGTGGGCGGTACAAAAAATATCATTGAAATGTGTAAAAAACATAAAGAATGTAAGAAGCTGGTTTACTGCAGCAGTACAGGCGCGATCCCGGAGCAGCCGAAAGGTGTGAAGATCAAAGAGGTGGAGGAGTTCCGCGCCGACGAGGTGGAAGGATGCTACAGCCAGTCCAAGGCATTGGCGACCCAGGCGGTTCTGGATGCGGTTCACATGGACGGACTGAATGCCTGTGTGGTTCATCCCAGCGGAATCCTCGGTCCGGAAGATTTTGCCGTAGGCGAGACGACAGGAACAGTGGTCCAGATCATCAACGGCGAAATGCCTATGGGAATCGACGGTTCCTTCAATCTGTGCGATGTCCGTGACCTGGCAAGAGGGACCATCCTTGCGGCAGACAAGGGAAAAGCAGGAAATTGCTATATTCTTGGAAATGAGGAGGTTTCTTTCCGTGATTTCTCCAAGATGCTGGTGAAAGAAGCCGGATGCAAGAAAATCCGTTTCTTTCTTCCTTTGAAAGCAGCGAATTTCCTGGCTGCCATGATGGAGAAAAAAGCGAAGAAGAGCGGGGAAAAGCCGTTGATGACAACGTTCTCTGTATACAACCTTGCGAGAAACAATACGTTTGATTCTTCAAAGGCGAAACGAGAACTTGGCTATTCCACCCGCCCTTATGAGGAGACGATCCATGATGAGGTGCTGTGGCTGAAACAGGCAGGGATCATTGCCTGAGGTGTGTTACTGGAACTGGGAGTAATACAGTTTGGAATACAGACCGCCCTGTTTCAGCAAAGTATCGTGGTTTCCCTGTTCGACAATGTCTCCATTCTGGACAACGAGAATGTGGTCTGCATTTTGGATCGTGGACAGCCGGTGAGCGATCACAAAACAGGTCTTGCCTTTCATCAGCTCCCGCATGGCAAGCTGAATTTTTTCTTCCGTCTGCGTATCCACATTGGAAGTCGCTTCGTCCAGGATCAGCATTTTGGAATCCAGCAGCATCGCACGGGCGATGGTCAGCATCTGTTTCTGTCCCTTGGAAAGGCCGGAGCCGTCCCCGGTCAGGACCGTCTGATATCCTTCCGGCATCTGCATGATCGCTTCGTGGATGTGAGCCGCTCTGCATGCGCGCACCACATCTTCCATGGTAGCGTCTTCTTTTCCATAGGAGATATTTTCGTAAATGGTGCCGGTAAACAGCCAGGTATCCTGGAGCACCATTGTGTAAGCGCGGCGAAGGCTTCTTCTGGTCACCCGGGAAATTTCTTTTCCGTCTACGGTGATGGAACCGGACTGTGGATCGTAAAAGCGCATCAGAAGGTTGATGAGCGTCGTCTTGCCGGCTCCGGTAGGTCCGACGATTGCCGTCAGGCTTCCCGGTTCTGCGTGAAAACTCAGGTCATGGAGAATGGTCTGGCCCGGCAGATAGCCGAAGCAGATATGTTCCATCCGCACGTCACCCTTCACATCGGTGAGTTCGACCGCATCCGGTGCATCCGCCGGTTCCGGCGCTTCATCGATCAGACGGAAGACACGTTCTGCCGCCGCTGTGGCGGACTGAAGTTCGCTGAGAATGTTCGCGGCTTCGTTGATCGGACCGGAAAATTTTCTTGAATACAGGACAAAGGACGACAGATCACCCAGAGAAATGCTCTGGAACAGGTACAGCACGGCGCCCAGAACGCTGATCAGAGACAGGGAAAGGTTGTTGATAAAGTTGACGGACGGTCCTGTCATGCTTCCGTAATAATCCGCGTTGTAGTAGGCGTCCACGGCTTCCGTGTTTTTCTGATCAAACCGTGAGATCATCGTCTCTTCCTGATGATACGCTTTAATGGTTTTCTGGCCGCTGATGATTTCTTCCGTATATCCGTTCAGTTCTCCCAACTTTGCAGAGCGTTTGCGGAACAGGGGACGGACTTTCCTTGTCATATACCGGGTCAGCAAAATGGATGCCGGGATCGTGATGACAAAGACGGACACCAGAGCCGGCGCGATCATAAGCATCATGACCAGAGAGCCGATGACGGTGATCACGCTGGTACAGATCTGCAGCAGGTCATTGGAGAGGGAGGCATTTACCGTATCAATATCGTAGGAGATCCGGCTGATGATGTCTCCGGTCTGGGTACGGTCAAAATAGCCCACCGGCAGTTCCATCAGTGTATCGAACACGTCTTTGCGCATCTGATAGATGACGCGCTGGCTGAAACGGATGGTAATGCGGGTCAGGATATAGGTCAGCAGAGAAGAGAGGGCGTAAAACCCGATCATCAGTGCCGCGTAGAAAAACACCAGGGGAAAATCCACATCGTTGGGTCCATGGATCGCATCGATGGCATAGCCGGAGAGCATCGGTCCCACCAGGCCAAGGAGGTTGCTGACGATCGTCAGGAACAAAGCGAGAAACAGCAGCCATTTGTACTGATACAGGTAACTCCACAGACGGAGCAGTACGTAGCGTCTGTCTCTTGGCTTTTCTTTCTTGTATTTTTCATCTTCTTCCGATTCCGGGGCTTTTCCAAAGAAGGAAAAAGTGTTCTTTCCGGAATCTTTCTTTTTTTCGGTTCTTTTTTCTGAATGGATTTCAGTATCATTCATGTGCTTCATCTGTTTCACCTCCCATCTGAGAAAGACTGATCTGACGGTATGGTTCACAGGAGGCCATCAATTCCTCGTGGGTGCCATAACCGATCTCTCTGCCGTTTTCCAGCATCAGGATATGATCCGCGTGGCGGATCGAGCTTGCCCGCTGGGCAACAATGATGGTAGTTGTTTTACGGAAATTTTTGGACAGAGCCTGGCGAAGCCGTGCGTCGGTCTGATAATCCAGCGCGCTGGAGGAGTCGTCAAGGATCAGGATTTCCGGATGTGCTGCAAGCGCCCGTGAGATCAGCACGCGCTGTTTCTGGCCGCCGCTCAGGTTGGAACCGCGGATCGCCAGACGGTAACCGAGTCCGTCCTCCAGTTCTTCGATGAATGGCTGTGCCTGTGCGCACACAACGGCTTTCTCGATATCCTCCTGCGTGATATCCCTTCCAAAACGGATGTTTTCTTCCACGGTATCCGCAAACAGCACATCGTTCTGAAAGACGATTCCAAATTTCTTGTGGAGTTCGCTGAAAGGAATTCCACGGACATCATCCCCGTCGATGCGGATGGTTCCCTTGTCTGCATCGTAAAAACGGATCAGAAGGTTGAGGATCGTACTTTTTCCACATCCCGTAGCGCCGATGATTCCAAGGGTTTCCCCTTTTTTCAGAGCAAAGGAAATGTCGGAGATCACCTGGGAACGTCCCAGATGGTAGGCGAAAGATACGTGGTCGAACAGGACATGATATTCCGTATCCTGATGATCCCTGGCTTCCAGCAGCAGGTCCTCCGGAGCGTCCAGTACCTGACTGATCCGATTCGCGGAGGCAGAACCTTTGGAAAACAGCATAAACATACGGTTGATGGAAAGCATGGCGTTCAGGATGATCGTAAAGTAAGTAAGAAAAGCCAGGATGGTTCCCGTCTGTGTCTGACCGGCAGCCACCCGGAAAGCTCCCGCCACGACCACCAGCGTAAGGCCTGCGTTCAGGAAAAGATTCATCAGGGGATTGCTGGCAGCCATTGTAACCGAAGCTTTTGTCTCTTTCTCCACGATGTTCTGGTTTGCAGCCTTGAAACGTTCTTTTTCGTATTCTGTTTTGGAAAGCGCTTTGATGACACGGATTCCGGAGGCGTTCTCCCGTACGACACGGACCATCCGGTCAACCGCCTGCTGCAGCTGTGTGTACAGGGGAATTCCTTTTCTGGAAATATAAAACACAGTGACCGCGACAAACGGCAGGACAGCCAGAAGAACCAGCGTCAGCACCGGTTCCATGAACATGGTCATGGTGATTCCGCCAAGGAGCAGAATCGGCGCGCGGATTCCCAGTCGCTGCATCATACCGATCATCTGGTGAATGTTGTAGGTATCCGAAGTCAGGCGGGATTCCAGGGAAGCGATAGTGAACGTGTCCGTCTGGCGGCAGGACAGATAAGAAATCCTGCGGAACAGATCGTGCCGGAGACTTTCGGTTGTATCCCTCGCCACCCGGGAAGCCATCCGGTTGGCAATGACGTTACCCGCCCAGGCGATCACCGAACAGATCAGCATAAGCAGACCGTAAAGCAGGATTTCCGTCATGTCTTTTTTGGGAACGATCACATCGATCATATAGGAAAGAATCCACGGGAGAAACAGATCCATGATTGTTCCGGTGAATTTGATCGTCACGCCGAGGATCATCCGCGGAACGTGCGGACGCAGATAGAGAAATACCTTTTTCAAGCTGAAACCACCCCTTCACAGATAATATTGCATTTACAATTATTGCATGTGCAACTATATAAAAAGAATACTATGATATAATAAAAAAGTCAACAAAATGACGAATAAATTCAAAAAATATCAAAAGGTAATTGGAAATAGAATACAATATGCTATACTAATAGGAAAAAGAAGAATATATTTTGTTTTTTATATGGGAGAAAGTTATGTTGGCTGAACTTAAATTGAAACTTGAAAGTGAAGAACTGAGTTATCGGCAATCTTCTAATCTGCAAGGGCTGATGATGGAACATGTGGAAAAAGAATATGCTGCTTTTTTGCATGAGAATCGATTGAACCCTTATAGTCAATGTTTGATGCAAGAAGGTAATGACAAGATTTGGTATGTACGTACTATGAATGAAGAAGCTTATGAGAAAATTTTGCTTCCACTTTCCAGACTGCAAAGATTTACTCTAAAAGATGGAAAAATCAAGTGTATGGTGCAGGAGACACAGCTTCAGACCATACCGGATGAAACATTGATGAAAGAATTTTATCATGTGCGTGGAGAACGATATATAGATCTTGCTTTTCTATCACCTGCCGCATTTAAACAGAATGGTAAATATGTGTTTTATCCGGATCTTTCACTGATTTACGGAAGTTTGATGAGAAAATACAGCGCATCCTCCGGACAACTGGATATGATGGATGAAGATACATTGATGCAACTTGTTAACCAGAGCGAGATTGTCAGGTACCATCTAAAAACAGCTTTGTTTCCCATGGAAGGTATAAGACTTACTGGATTTATGGGAACCATACGAATACAGATAAAAGGATCAGATACGATTGCGAGATATATTCGTCTGCTTTTACGTTTTGGTAAATTTTCCGGTGTGGGAATCAAAACTGGGATGGGTATGGGAGCTATTAAAATGTTGGAAAGGAGTGTGAACAGTGAAGGATAAGGAAGTTAAACTTGTAGTTGGAGGTCTTCTCCATGACATTGGAAAAATTGTTTTTCGGGAAGGGAATGACAGAAGAAATCATTGTCAGAGTGGTTATGATTATCTGATAAATGAAGTCGGAATGACAGATAAGGAAGTGTTAAACTGTGTTAGATTCCATCACTATAAGCTATTGAAAGATGCAATGGTTTTACCAGATGATCTTGCGTACATTGTGTATATAGCAGACAACATTGCGGCATCGGCGGATAGAAGAAAAAGTGATTCGGCGGATTCCGGATTTGAAATTACGGTTCCGCTTCAAAGTGTTTTCAATGTGCTGAATGGAAATCATGAGGAAAAATATTATCTTCCGGGAAGTTTGAATCCAGAAGGGATGATCAATTATCCTCAGGATAAGAAGATTCCGTTTGATGAAAAATTTTATCGGGAGATTATTCAGAGGATTACGGATAATCTGCAGGGCTTTGAGTGGAATTCGGAACACATCAACTCTTTGATGCAGGTGCTGGAGGCAAACTTGTCTTTTGT
>DSTMC04003__coassemble_645_pt1 | contig 103802 bp, 87 predicted proteins | sample DSTMC04003__metabat2_high_PE_023 | metagenome-assembled genome bin DSTMC04003 | reverse complement strand
AGAAGTAAAAAAAACCAATAAAATCAATGGGTTTGGCGATTTAACAATCGCCTAACTTACCATAGTCATACGGAGAAGATCAGAAGACGGAACGTCTGTGGTCAGAACGCTGTTCATCTCATCTGGTTCGGTACGAAGGTCGATAGTATACATGTCCGCTTCCGGAGTTCCGGCAAAGCCTGAATTTCCTGTGTTTGCATCCGCGCTGGAACTGCTGCTTGCATTGGAGGCACTGCCTGTGGAAGAAGCGTTTCCGTCAGAACCGGAATTGGAACTTCCGCAAGCACCAAGGGACAGAACCATCGCACCAGCTAAAACTGCTGCTAAAAGTTTCTTTTTCATTGTATTGTCTTCCTTTCGTAAAATGTCAACACAATGTATTATAGTTAAGTCCAGATTTTTGTCAAGCAATTCTTGCAAATTTTTATGCATTTTCAACTGTATATTCTTTCCAGAAAGTATAATGATTTCAGTAAACTTTGATTTATTGTTTCCAAATTATATTAATTTTTCCAGCCCATCCACAATTTTACTTATGGTTCCATCTGCGAACGGGGTGTCCAGCCCAATATCTTTCAGAAGCTCTGTATGATACTTTGATGCAGACATCCTGCATAATTTTACATAGCTCTTCCATGCTCCCTCATAATCACGGTCCATCCATTCCTTGAATTCAAAGGCGCAGAGCTGGGCGATCACGTAGTCGATGTAATACAGGGGATAGCTGTAAATATGGTGCTGTTTCTGCCAGAAGCATCCTGCTTCAAAAAATGGCAGGCCGCCGTAATTCAGATGGGGCTTGTACTCTTTCTCCAGGCGTTTCCATACCTGCTTGCGCTCGTCCGGCGTCATCTCCGGATGGTCATAGACCTCATGCTGAAACTCATCTACCATGCAGCCGTAAGGTACAAACATGATAGCGTCTTCCAGATGCATCTGGGTATATTCCTTTGTCTTCTGTTCCCCGAAAAAGAGATGGTACCATGGCTCGGTGAAAAATTCCATGGACATGGAGTGGATTTCCGCTGTCTCCATTCCGATATCCGCATGTTCCCGGATCGGATCCTCCGCCGCCAGATAGCCCTGGAACGCATGTCCGCACTCGTGGGTCATGACATCCACATCTCCGCTGGTCCCGTTAAAGTTCGCAAAGATAAACGGCGCCTTGTAATCTGGAAGATAGGTCATATAGCCGCCGACCGCCTTCGTCTTTCTTCCGAAGACATCCATCAGCTCATTTTCCATCATAAAGTCAAAGAATTCCCTGGTTTCCGGAGAAAGTTCCCCGTACATCTTCTGTCCCGCCGCCAGAATCTCTTCCGGTGTACCTTCCGGCTGAGGATTTCCCTCAGGTCCGAATACCTGCTCGTCCGACCAGGTCATAATGTCCATTCCAAGACGATTTCTGCGCTTCTCGTACATTTTTTCCGCAAACGGCACAAAAATCTCTTTCACCTGGCGGCGCAGATTTTCCACCTCTTCCCTTCCATAGCAGTTTCTCTGCATTCTCAGATAGCCCAGCGGTGTATAGGTTTCAAATCCAAGCTTCCGCGCCTGCTCCGTGCGGTTTTTCACCAGCCGGTCATACAGCTCGTCCAGTTTCTGTCCGATGCTCTCAAAAAATTCATTCTGCTTTTCCGCCGCCTTTCTGCGGACAGCCGGATCCGCGCTGGTCAGATACGGAGTCAGCAACGAAAGGTTCAGAGTTTCCCCGTCCCAGTCGATCTTCGCGCCTGCCAGCAGTTTTTCATACTCTGTCACCAGCGCGTTCTCCTCCTGCATCAGAGGGATCACCTCGTCGGACACTGCTTTCATAGCCATTTCCATATTTTTGAACGCAACCGGTCCGATCTTCTGCTCCAATTCTGCCCGGTATGGGGATTCAAACAGTAATTTCTGGTAAGCTACGCACAGATTGGAGTAGGCGGGCATCTGCGCGTCGTAATACTCCTGCTCTTTTTCATAGAAGGAATCCGTCGTGTCAATGGTATGACGGATGGAGCAGATGGTCGCCTGGGTCTGCACCCGGTCATTCAAACGGTAAAATTTCTTATGAACCGCAAACTGCTCTTCACCGTTTCCCGCCTCCTGCAGTTCCCGCATCAGCCCTTTCATCTCTTCCTCAACCCTGGCGAAATCAATCCTTGTGTAAGGCATTTCACTGAACTTCATCTTTTTTGTCATCCTTTCCTGTAAATTTTCTTGTAACAGTTCAGCCCAGGTCTGCGCACATGCTGCGCAGACCGTAAGAACGTGATTCAGGAATGCAAAATCCCATCGCCGAAGGCGATTTTCAATGGATTTTGCATGTAATGGTTCAGCAAGGCTGAACTGTTACATTTTTTTGCTGCTGGAAAGTTCTGCGTATCCGGCAGCCAATCCCATTTTATGCTTTTATCCGTTCCTTGACAAGGATATCCTCTATACTATATGATAGGAAAGTAAATTTGCACAAAACAGAATCCCGCAGTTCGTTCACGATTTTGAACGTGTCTGAACTGCATTCAACCAACAACATCGGATTTTATGAAACGGAGTACAGCAATGAAAATCTCAAAATTTGTTTCTCGTTTATTATCCACGTCTGTTCTGCTGCTTCTCCTTACGGGATGTGCTCCCGCAGAATCTTCCCAGCCTGAGGATTCTTCTAAAATCCGCGCAGTCGCAACGATTTTCCCTCAGTACGATTTTCTGCGTCAGATCGGCGGTGACCATCTGGAACTGACCATGCTCCTGAAACCGGGATCGGAGAGCCATTCCTTTGAGCCAACGCCGGCAGATATGATTGCCGTTTCCAGAAGTGATCTCTTTGTATATGTAGGCGGAGATTCCGACGCCTGGGTGGAGACGATCCTGGAATCGGTGGATACCTCCGGAAAGGAGATCGTTACGCTGATGGACTGCGTGGAGACGGTTGCCGAGGAGGAAGTGGAAGGAATGGAAACCCACGGGCATGCCCATGACCATGAAGAAGTGTACACCGGCGAACAAGATGATCCGGATCCCACGGAAGAGACAGATCATGAACACGCGGAACAGGACGAACATGTCTGGACCTCCCCGCGGAATGCGGTCCTGATCGTGGAAAAGCTCCGGGACGCACTGATTGCCATCGATCCCGAAAACGCCGGGGATTACACGCAGAATGCTGCAGACTATATTGCGAAACTGGAACAGCTGGATCAGGAATTTCAGGATGTGACAGATTCTGCCGAGCGGAATACGATCATCCTCGGCGACCGTTTTCCATTCCGCTATCTGGCGGACGCCTACGGACTGGACTATTATGCCGCATTCCCGGGCTGTTCCTCGGAATCCGAGGCCAGCGCCAAAACCGTGGCATTCCTGATCGATAAAGTAAAAGAAGAACAGATTCCTGTGGTCTTCTCCATCGAACTTTCCAACGAGAAGATGACCGACAGCATCTGTGAAGCGACCGGCGCAAAGAAACTGCAGCTCCATTCCTGTCACAACGTCACCAAAGACGATTTTGAGCAGGGTGTCACCTACCTGGATCTGATGGAGCGGAATGTCCAGGCTTTAAAGGAGGCTTTGAATTAATGGCACTACTTACCTGTAACGACGTATCTTTCGCCTATGAAGGCACTCCCGTCCTGACCGACGTGACCTTTTCCGTCAGCAGCGGCGATTACCTGTGCATCATCGGTGAAAACGGCTCCGGAAAAAGTACGCTGGTCAAAGGGCTTCTGCATCTGAAAGCTCCTTCCGGCGGCACGATCACCACCGGAGACGGACTGAAGCACAATGAGATCGGCTATCTGCCGCAGCAGACTGCCGCACAAAAAGATTTCCCGGCAAGCGTTTACGAGGTCGTTTTGTCCGGCCGCCAGAACCGTCTGCATTTTCCTCCATTCTATACCAGGGAGGATAAGAAAGACGCGCTTCAGAAGATGGAACTGCTGGATCTGCTCCCTCTGAAGAAACGCTGCTACCGGGACCTGTCCGGCGGTCAGCAGCAGAGGGTGCTCCTTGCCCGTGCCCTTTGTGCCACACGGAAACTGCTTCTGCTGGATGAGCCGGTGACCGGACTGGACCCGGTCATGACCGAAGAAATGTATCAGCTGATCTCCCGCATCAACCGGGAACAGAAGGTCACGGTTCTGATGGTCTCCCATGACCTGAAAAATATTCTGCCCTGCGCGACCCACCTCCTTCATCTGGATCAAAAGCAACTCTTCTTCGGGACAACGGAAGAGTACCGCAGCAGTGAGGTCGGAAAAGAATTTCTGGGAGGTATCCGTCATGTTTGATCTGTTCAGAGAAATGCTCTCTTATCCATTTATGCAGCGCGCCCTTCTGGTCGGCATTCTGGTGTCCCTGTGCGCGGCGCTGCTGGGCGTAAGCCTGGTATTGAAACGTTACTCAATGATCGGCGACGGGCTGTCCCATGTGGGCTTCGGCGCGCTTGCCATCTCTACCGCCCTGGGCTGGGCGCCGCTTGCCGTCACGATCCCGGTGGTGGTACTTGCCGCCTTTCTTCTGCTGCGCATGAGCGAAAGCAGCAAGATCAAAGGGGACGCCGCAATCGCCCTGATCTCCAGCAGCGCCCTTGCCATCGGTGTGATCACCGTTTCCTGGTCCAGCGGAATGAATACAGATGTGAACAATTATATGTTCGGAAGCATTCTCGCCATGAGCCGTGAGGATGTGATCCTCAGCGTGATCCTGTCCATCCTGGTACTGATCCTGTTTGTTGTGTTTTACACCAGGATCTTTGCCATTACTTTCGATGAAACGTTTGCAAAAGCGACCGGTGTGAAAGCGGAGCTTTACAACATGCTTCTGGCGTTTCTCACAGCAATCACCATCGTCCTCGGCATGCGGATGATGGGTGCGCTGCTGATCTCCAGCCTGCTGATCTTCCCGGCGCTGACCGCCATGCGGGTGTGCATGACCTTCCGCAGTGTGATCTTCTGCGCGGCGGCACTCTCAATCATCTGCTTTCTGATCGGTATGGCACTTTCCTTTGTGGTGTCTTCTCCGGCGGGGGCGACAGTTGTGGTGGTCAATCTGATCGCTTTCCTCCTCTTCTCTCTTATAGGGCGGAGGATGGCATAAACGGACGAAAACGAACGAGGGTGGAGACTCCCGGGCGACGGGGCGTGCAGGGCTGGCAGACTTTGAAGGGGCGGTGTCCTGTCTGCGGATCGCTCAGCGGGCGGTTGCAGGAATGGAGTAGTTCTAAGTCAAAAGACGGCGGCTCGGCAGAGCACCGAGGCAATTCGACAGGAAAATTGATATTTTCCCGTCTCAGTGCCTCTCAAAAAGCGGACTGGTTATCCGCTTTTTGGCTCTGCCGAGCCGCTGTCTTTTGACTAAGAACTACTGTCCATCCCCGCAAATGCCCGCCGCGCAATCCTTCTCTTCCAGATTTGCCATAAACAGTTCGTAGAAGTCGTCTTCCCAGGCGAGCATGGGTGAATTTTCTCCGCCGCCGTTGGTGCTTCTTCTCATGGCTGCGTAGAATTCTTCTCCTGCGCATACCAGATCCATGTCATAGATTTCGTATCCCAGTTCACGGCATGTTTTGCAAAATGCGCTGAGCGGCGCTTTTTCTTTTCTTGTGGCAAGCAGCTTTGCTCTTACATCCGCGTCATGCAGCGCGCGTTTCTGCAGTTCATCCAGTTTTTCCATGATATCTGCCATAGGCTTTTCTGCTCCCTTCTTTTTATCTATAGCGTACAGATTACACGCTTTATTCCCGCGGGCAACGAGCCAAGCGGACATGCTTGCATGTCCATTTGGCGACTGCCGCGAGGGTCAAATATCCCGCAGCTCTGCTGTGCTGCAAGTTTGATGCCCCGTAGCTTGCTGCGGGGTCTTTGACTTCGTGCCGAACAATTCTTTTGCTTTTTCCATGCGTTCTGCGATCGGTACATGGAACGGACATCTGCTCTCGCAGCCTTTGCAGCCGATGCAGTCGAACGCATTGGCATTCAGCTGCTCGTAGTGTGCCCGGACAGTTCCGGGAATTTCCTCATGCATCAGGGCAAGATCGTACAACTTGTTGACCATCGCAATGTCAATCCGTACCGGACACGGCGCGCAGTGTCCGCAGTAAGTACACTGTCCGGTGGAGAATGCGTGCTTCGGAGCTGCCGCGAGAACGCTCGCGTAATCTTTCTCCTCTTCCGAAGCTGTCTCATACGCGGTGGAAGCATAGACCTGTTCCGGTGTGTCAAAGCCCGCCATCACACTTGCCACTCCCGGTCTGGTCAATGCATAATGCAGACACTGTACCGGCGTCAGAGCGGCACCAAACGGCGAAGTCCGGGCATCAAACAGCCGTCCTCCCGCAAAGCCTTTCATCACCGTAATACCCACGCCATTCTGCTCACACAGCTTGTAAAGCTCTTCCCTCTCCGGCGCGATGCCATTATGGCTGTTCTCATAATTTCCCGAAAAATACTGGTCAAGATCCTCCGTAGGCGGAAGCATATCAAAGGCAGGGTTCACACTGAACAGGATCATTTCAATCTCGCCCTGAAGCGCCGCCATCTTTGCCACCGCAGGATTGTGGGAACTCATCCCGATGTGACGGATCTTCCCTTCCGCCTTGAGCTGGCGGACATACTCCATAAACTCCCCATTGGTCACCCGCTCAAACTCCTCCGGCGTATCCACAAAATGAATCATACCCAGATCCACATAGTCCGTCTGGAGCCTGGTCAACAGATCCTCAAACGCGGGCTTCACCTTATCCAGTTCACGGGTCCGGACATACTGCCCATTGAGCCATACAGAACCAATATGTCCCTGAATCACCCACTGCTCACGCCACCCCTTCAGCGCAAGCCCGATATTCGACCGCACATTCGGCTCCGACATCCAACAGTCCAGAATATTAATGCCCTCCTTCTGACAGACATCAATAATCTCCTTCACCTCTTCCGTATTATGCCTTTCCAGCCACTCCGCACCAAGCCCGATCTCACTGACCTTCAACCCAGTTCTGCCTAACTCTCTGTATCTCATACCTGCTCCTCCTTTGGCATTTTCATTGTCTTCATTATACGCTCATCCTCTGCGTTTTTCAATTTACATATGCAAAGAGACTGAATATCTCCCCATCCCAAAACTGCCTTAATCCACACCTATCCGCCTTAAAAAGCCAGAAAGCCGCCAGGGGCAGGTGGTCTGCGTGTACGGCGGGCATCTACATGGATGTGAGAAAATCTTAGTGTTCCAAAGCCCCGGAGGACGGGTCAGGCGAAGTGCTTCACGCACTAGAGCATGTTTGAAAATTGCTTTCTGCAAGATGTGCGTCACAGTTTGTGGGAAATTTGTTCCGAAATCAGGAGGCGTAGCGGGCTACGCTGACTGATTTTGGGGCGAATTTCCCGCAAAGTGGGGCGTGCAGATTGCAGGAATGAATTTTCTAACACGCTCTCAGCCTGAGGAGCGCTGAGCTGGGAAAGCATAAAGCTTTCCTGGCGAATCGCTCCGGTGCCCGTCCGCAGGGGTTTTGGAACGCTTAGATTTTCCATGCTTTTTGCAGCAGCCCGACACGCACCCCTACCACCTGCCCCTGGCGGCTTTCGTCCGTTTTAAATCAAAAAATGGCATCTATCGGACCAAGTAAGGTTTACTTGCCTCGATAGATACCATTTTTCTTTTACCAAAATCTCTGTCCCCGGACACATCTCCGGAAATTTCTCCCCGGATCCATCTTCTCTGTCTTTCTCCCCCTCAAAAGAGAAGTCCCAGAAATCCAGGGATCAGGAGTATTCCTCCGCAGAGAAGGTCAGACAACAGCCGGCATAACGCACGTTCTTCCGGTTCCAGCTCACTGTAGGAGACCACCTGTTCATCCACAAAGTCCGCCATATCGCTGGAGCTGTGCCGCTTTTTCTTTTTCTTCTGCTTTTTATCGTTCAGATGGCTGAGCACCATCCCGTCCAGCCGCAGATACTCAAACCACGCCATCAGGAAAATAATCCCTCCGATGCAGAAACATCCGTACTCTGCCGCCGGCAGGCCGAACGTGTTGATATAGCGATCCCACAGAAGGACAAGAACTATGGCGATCACCAGCTTTGTCACTGTTTTGTACAATATCGGACGAAACATATATTTTTTGTAAATACCAAAGATTTCTTTCATCCTCAACGACCTATTTGACTTCTTTTCTGTATTCCTCTAACTCTTTCTGGTTGCCGTATACGAAGTGGCCTTCCTTGACCTCTTCCCATACCGGTTTGTCTACGCTGTAGTCATGCATGGACGGATCATAAACCAGAAGCTTTTTCTTCTTCTCCATTCTCGGATCCGGCATCGGAACTGCAGAAAGCAGAGCCTTTGTATATGGGTGCAGCGGATTGAGGAATAATTCTTCCGCTTCTGCCAGCTCGACAATCCTTCCCTTACTGATAACCGCGATTCTGTCGGAAATAAAACGTACAACAGACAGGTCATGGGCAATGAAAAGATAGGTCAGTCCGCGGTCCTTTTTCAGGCGGTTCAGAAGGTTCAGCACCTGTGCACGGATGGAAACGTCCAGCGCGGAGATCGGCTCATCGGCAACGATGAATTCCGGTTCCATAACCAGCGCGCGGGCAATACCGATACGCTGTCTCTGTCCGCCGGAGAACTCATGCGGAAATCTGGACGCGAACTCCGGAAGAAGTCCTACCTCGCGGAGCGCTTTCTGCACTTTCGCTTCTCTGTCCGCATCATCCTTGTACAGATGGTGGTTGAGCAGTCCCTCGGAAATAATATAATCTACTTTGGCACGTTCGTTCAGAGATGCCATCGGGTCCTGGAAGATCATCTGACATTTCTTGATTACTTCCAGATCCAGTTCTTTGGGGATTCTTCCATTGATCTTCCGACCTTTGAATAAAATTTCACCGCCGGAGGTCGGATTGATCCTTGTGATCGCACGACCGATGGTCGTCTTTCCGGAACCGGACTCTCCTACCAGCGAGAAAGTCTCTCCTTTGTAGATATCAAAATTCACATGGTCAACTGCCACGAATTTCTTTCTTCCATGGCCGAAGGTGATCTGCAGATCTTTGATTTCTATTAATTTTTCTCTCTCAGCCATGTGCCTTATCCTCTCTCTCTCATTTGCTGACGCAGCATACGCACTGCAGGCGGCTGCTCGATCTTCGGCGCTCTCGGATCCAGATACCAGGTTTTTGCCTGATGGGTCTCAGAGACCTTGAAGAACGGTGGCTCTTTCACAAAGTCGATGGCAAGAGCCTGTTTATTACGCGGGGCAAACGCATCGCCCTTGATTTCGTTGAACAGGTTTGGCGGAGTTCCTTCGATGGTCGGAAGATCCTCACCCTTTACGCCCAGCTGCGGTAATGCAGACAGCAGCGCCCAGGTATACGGATGCCACGAATCGTAAAAAATCTCTTCTACCGTTCCATACTCAACAATCTGTCCGGCATACATAACTGCCACACGGTCAGCCACATTTGCCACGACGCCCAGGTCGTGAGTGATATAAATAACAGTCATCTTCAGTTCTTCCTGCAGATGACGGATCAGATCCAGGATCTGTGCCTGAATCGTAACGTCCAGAGCTGTGGTCGGCTCATCGCAGATCAGGATCTGCGGACGACAGGCCACCGCGATGGCGATAACAACACGCTGGCGCATACCTCCGGAGAACTCATGGGGATACTGGTTGTAACGCTTTTCCGGATTCGGGATTCCTACCTTTTCCAGCATTTCCAGCGCCATTTTTTTTGCCGCTTCTCCCTTGATTCCCTGGTGCAGTTCAATACTCTCCTGAATCTGTTTGCCGATTTTCTTCAGCGGGTTCAGAGAAGTCATTGGATCCTGCATAACCATTGCGATCTTCTTTCCACGGATCGTCAGCCATTCTTTTTCTTTCGTATATTTTGCAATGTCCTTTCCCTCAAACATGATCTCACCGCCGGTGATCGATCCGTTTGCGTCCAGCATTCCCACAAAGGATTTGGTAAATACGGATTTTCCGGAACCGGACTCTCCAACAATCGCCAGAGTCTCCCCCTCATAGAGATCCAGCGAACATTTACGGATTGCATTCAGTTTCTTTCCACGCAGACTGAACTGGATTTCCACATCCTTCGCAGACAATATTACATTTTTCTGTTCCATCATATGTTCCTCCGTTCTTTATACGTGATTTCTCGGGTCAGCCGCATCGGAAAACGCGTTGCCGATCAGATAGAAAGTCACTGTGATCAGCGATACGATAACTGCCGGGAAGATCAGCAGATACGGATAATTCAAGAATGAAGTTCTCGCATTTCTCAGCAGAATACCCAGGGACGGTGTGTTTACATCCAGACCAAGTCCCAGATACGACAGTGTAGACTCCAGTGCGATCGTGGACGGAATAGAAAGCGCCAGACGCAGAATGATCACGCTGATCAGATACGGCAGGATATTCTTCACCAGGACTCTCCAGATCGGAGTTCCCAGACATCTGGAAGCAAGGTTATACTCCCTGTCACGGTACATAAGCACCAGATTACGCACATTTCTCGCCATGGTCAGCCATCCGAAGCAGATCATGGACACTGCCATGATCGTAAAACTCTGTCCGACAATCAGGGCAATCAGCATCATATACAGGATGGTCGGGATGTTGTTGATGATATTGTAGATTTCAGTAAACAGACGGTCCAGTTTCCGCACGTATCCCCAGATACATCCGATGGTGATTCCGACCACACATTCTCCAAGGGCAACGATCAGCGCAAGCTTGATGGAAATCTGTGCCGCATACCATACCTGACACCAGTAATCCTGTCCCAGGTTATCGGTTCCGAACCAGTATTCACTGTTGGGGCTGATAAACGCCAGAGAAGTGTCGGATCGCAGGGACCCTACGTCATACTTCCCGATCGCCAGAGCGATAAAGGAGAAGATCACGAGCCCGAAAAAGATAATGCTGAGCACAACCGCCGCTTTCTTTTTCAGAAAGTTCTTAAATACGGATTTCCAGTAAGAATAATCCGAATAACCAGTGCGCTCTGCTGCTTCCGGACTGTACTCGACAAAGGTAAACAGCTCGTCTTCGTTCAACTGTTTTTCATCTGCCATTATCTTGTACCTCCTTTATCTGTCAGTGTGATTCTCGGATCGATCAGCATCATCAGGATATCGCCGAGGAAAACTCCGATAATACCCAGCGCTGCGTAAAGGATGACCAGAGCCTGAACGACGTTTGTATCCATTTTTCCGATCGCGTCCGTCAGCAGAGGACCCATGCCGGGAACAGAGAAGAATCTCTCTACCAGCAGAGAACCGCCGATGGTCAGAAGGAAAGAAGCCGGCAGATACTGCGCCAGCGGAACAAACGCGTTTCTCAGGACATGTTTTACCATAATACTCTTGGTAGACATGCCCTTAACTCTCGCAAGCTTGATATAATCTTTATTGATCTCATCCACCATGTAGCGTCTCGTCCACAATGCATATCCTGCAATGGAAGACAGAGACAAACATACGATCGGCAGGATACTGGACATTCCCGGATTTCTCGTGGAATAGGTCGCCGGAATATCCAGAACCATCGCTCCGAAGATCAGGATCAGCGAATAGGAAACCAGCGGCGGAACGGCGTTGACGAAGATCGTATACGCGGTGCCGATATGATCCGGCACTTTATCCTTATGTCTTGCCTGGATAATTCCCATTGTGACTCCGATCACCAGAGAAATGCAAAGGGAAATAACCCCCACCCTCATAGAGACAGTGAATCGCTGTCCGATTACCGTTGTGACAGGCTGTCCGCTCTGAATTCTTCGTGACTCTCCAAGATCGCCATGAAGCAACTGCCCATAATAGCGGACCAACTGTTCCGGCATACTATCGAGCATTCCTGCTTTTTCCAGCGCATCATGTTTCTGCTCTTCGGTATATTTGATCAACTGGTCTTCGGTAAAGAAGTTCTCAATTGGCAGCATGCGCATCAGCAGGAATACGATAGTAACAACGATTAAGACTGTTACAACGGACTGTAACAGTCTTTTAATCGTGTACTTAACCATTAATTGGCGTCAGACGCTCCGTTGCCGGAACCGGATGCAAAACTCTGGTACTGCTCTGTAGTATAGGCGTCTACAGAAGTCTCCCAACCAACGTACTTATAATTCTGAATACCGTACGGTGCATTCTTTATGGTATAGTCATTTACGTGGGTCAGCTGCCATGAAATGTTGTAGTTACACGGCATTACCAGCACGTTTTCGATCATGAATTTCTCAGCTTCCGCATACGCTTCATATCTGGCATCCATGTCGTCGGTGATTGCTTTCGCAGTGTTTACCAGTTCAGTGAACTGTTTGTATGTGTTGATCAGATTCTCATCTGTCGCATCGTTGATGTTGGAGTAGTTCATGGAGTAATATGCACTGTCTTCTCCGTAGGTTTCCTGTCCCAGGAAGTTCTGCGGATCACCGTAGTCAGCGCCCCATCCGTTGATTACGAAGGACTGCAGCTGAGGATCAATAACCTCGGCAGTCTGGTTTGTAACATAGGTCTTTACGTTCAGCTTAATGAAATCGTCACCCAGGCAGTCAGAGAACACCTGTGCAAGAACTCTTGAGCTGTCGATCGTTGTCTGGTTGTTTGCAGCGGTATAGAAATCTGCTTCGATCGGGAAAGTTACTCCCTGAGCGGACAGTTCTTCCATCGCCTGAGCCTTCAGTTCTGCGGCTTTATCTGTGTCAAGTCTTACCGGTGTCTCGCCGTCAGACTCGCCAAGTCCAAGCTTCTCAGCGACAACGTCAACGTAATCTCTTCCGTCCTCCATGTAAACGAGACCTTTCATGGTGTAGAAATTGTTCTCGCAGGACAGCGGATTTACCGCGTTGGTTCTTGCCAGATAGGTGGTCAGATCCAGTCCGTAATAGATTGCCTGACGGAATGCGGTGTTCGCAATCGCTTTGTTCCAGTTGTCGTCCGGTGTCCCGTCTTCTTTCATCTTGCTGTAGTTCCAGTGGAACTGATAGGAGAATTTATCCGGTCTCTTTTCTACCAGCTGATCGTAATACTCGTTGTTCTCATCGTTGTGGATCGTGGTCAGGTTGCTCTCAGACAGGTCGATTCTGTCCAGTTCGCCCGCCTGGTACAGCTGAAAACCAGTGTCCAGAGATTCAATCATCTTGATGGTTACAGTATCGAAACGTTTGCTTTCCGTATCCCAGTAGGACTCGTTCTTGGTCAGGACTTTTTCATTTCCCTGGATGTAGCTGGTCAGCATGTACGGTCCGTTGAACCACATATTGGAATCGTCGCATGCCAGGAACGCGTCAATGCCGATTTCGTCGATCAGCGCCTGAGATGCCGGATACAGACAGTTATAGGTTGCTACGGTATCAAAGTATGGAATCTCGCTGGTGCAGTGGTAAACAACCGTGTAATCATCCGGAGCCTCGATGCCTACCATCTCAAGGAATTTGCTTCCCTCGTCTGCAGTCAGAGCTCTTCCCTCTTCCTCGCTCAAGGTTTTGGTGTACTCGTAGTACTCTTCTGCGCCTACGATCATCTCGCCCGGCATGGAGATATTTGCTCCTGCGTTCTTGTGGTAGTTCATAACAAACTCAAGTCCGGTCAGGAAATCCTGTGCAGTACAGTCCGCTTTCTCTTCACCGTTCTTATCTACCCATTTTACGCCCTCACGCAGTTTGAACGTCCAGGTAAGTCCATTGCCCTCGGAACCCCAATCTTCTGCGAGTGCAGGGATCAGTTTACCGTCGGCATCATTGGACAGAAGTCCCTCGATCAGGTTCGTGATAACGTTGGAGTCTGACGCCATCTGAGTATTCAGGACGTTCAGGGACTCTACCTCACGCGCCTGGGTCTCCCAGGTATACAGATCTTTCAGTTCCTCGGAACTTCCGCTTTCACCGCTTCCGGAGGTGCTTCCGCCTCCGTTGCCACCGCAGCCTGCCAGTGCCATCATGGCCGCCAGCGCCAGCGCTGTGAGCTTTGCTGTTCTCTTTTTCATAGCTTTCTCCTCTCTTTCTCTGTCGATCCATCATGTTCCACGATCAATCGGCAACATTTGTTTTACAAAAAAAGCATAAACAAACGGATTTGTCTATGCTTCATTGCACATGCATCTGACAACTGACAAAAGTCCACCTTTCTTCTCTGATCCCCGGCGCGTCTTCGGAATACTCACTTTTTTCGCTTCTGCCTACGCTCCGGATAAATTCTCCGTCTGCCTGAATGTGTAACCTCCTGCCAGCGAACCTGTTGTATCTTCAGCAGATGTTGTATTGTTACTTTAAAAAAATAGTAACGTTTTATCACATGTCCTGTATTGTAGCAGAAATACATTTGTTTGTCAATGACGTATTTTTGTAATTATAGCAAATATTCCCTGTGGTAAATTTTTGAAAATCTTACAGAAATCATCTCATTCGCCCTATTTTTTCCATCGTCAGGCACGATTGCCTTCAAATATTCGCGGGTGTATCCCACCCACCAGTTTTTGCCGTCCAGCTCCACTTTTTCCTCCAGCAATACCTCTTTTTCTTCGCCGAGGAAGCTCTCCATATACTCCTGTCTCCGCTGAGCGTCCAGCTCCAGCAGGATATGGCTGCGCCTGGTTTTCTCCTGCTCCGGGATCTGATCCGGCATCGCCGCCGCGCGGGTCCCTTCTCTTCTGGAATATTTGAAAATATGGGTTTCGAAAAAATTCACTTCTTCCACAAACGCCCTGGACGCCTCAAACTCCTCCTCCGTTTCCCCCGGAAATCCCACGATCACATCGGTGGTCAACGCCGGGCGGTCATAGACCCTGCGCAGAAGCCTGCATTTTTCCATGTACTCTTCCGAACGGTAACGGCGGTTCATCCGCTCCAGCACGGTATCGCATCCGCTCTGCAGAGACAGATGGAAATGAGGGCAGACTTTTGGAAGCGCGGCGATGGCTTCGGCAAATTCTTCGGTGATAATTCCCGGTTCCAGGGAGCCCAGGCGGATCCGCCGGATTCCATCCACAGCATGGATCGTCCGGATCAAAGCCAGCAGATTCTGCCCCTCCTCCAGATCCACGCCGTAGGAACTCAGATGGATACCTGTAAGCACCACTTCCTGACATCCGGATTCCGCAAGACGCCGTACCTCCTCCAGCACATCCTCCGGCCGGCGGCTCCGCACCCGTCCGCGGGCATAGGGAATGATGCAGTAGGTACAGAACTGATTGCACCCGTCCTGTACTTTGATGAACGCCCGGGTATGTTCCGCCGTCCGGCTGATGGACAATGTCTCATACTCTCTGTTGTGGGTCATATCCGTCACCCATGTGCCGGAACCGGAACGTCCCTCCTCCTTCTCCCGGAAATATTCTTTCAGGATCGCCGGAATCTCTTTCTTCTTATTATTTCCTACGACCAGGTCAATGGCGGAATCCTGCTCCAGCTTTTCCCCTGCCGCCTGGACGTAACAGCCGCACGCCACCACGACGGCGTCCGGATTCATCTTTTTCGCCTTGTGGAGCATCTGGCGGGACTTCCGGTCAGCGATATTGGTCACCGTACAGGTATTGATAATATAAATATCCGCTCCCGGCGCAAACGGGACGATCTCATAACCCTGCTGCTCCAGCATCTGCTGGATTGCCTCCAGTTCATAGGCATTCACTTTACACCCAAGATTATGAAGCGCTGCTTTTCTCTTCATGGCTCCTCCTTATAATTTGTAGCATCATTATCTAATTTGCCAAATAATCCATCATATCTTTGTAGGTTTTCGTATTGACTTTTCTATCTGTAAACGGTAAGATTAAACTGTCAAATGAAGGTATTAAATATCATTAATAAAGCTATAGGGAGGATTTCACAATGAAAACAGTACAGATTTCACTCAACTCTATTGACAAAGTTAAATCCTTTGTTAATGACATTTCCAAGTTCGATTTTGACTTCGACCTGGTATCCGGAAGATACGTGATCGACGCAAAATCCATCATGGGAATCTTCAGCCTGGATCTGTCCAAACCGATCGATCTGAACATTCACACAGACGGAGCTGATCTGGAAAACGTATTAAACGTACTGAATCCATATCTGGTTTAATCCCGTGTGATCACACGACAGAAAAGTAACGTAAGCGTTTTTTGAGGAACCTGCCGGTTTGACCGGCAGGTTCCTTTCGTTTCAGTCAATCTCAATGACTTCCGCAGTGCGGAAAGCTGTCTCCATCATCTCATCGATCTTCTCCGCCAGATTCGTCTCAGAGCGGCGGATGATATTCAGATTCGGTTTCGTCACCGGATGCTTCGCGACAAAGATCGTACAGCAGTCCTCATAAGGAAGCACCGACGTCTCATAGGTTCCGATCTTCTCAGAAATATCCACGATCTCCTGTTTGTCAAAACCGATCAGCGGCCGGAACACCGGCATCGTGCAGACTTCATTGGTCACCGCAAGGCTGTGCATGGTCTGGCTTGCCACCTGTCCGATGCTTTCTCCTGTGATCAGTCCCAGGCATCCGTCTTCTTTCGCGAACATTTCTGCAAGCTTCATCATATAACGGCGCATGATGATCGTCAGTTCCTCGTGAGGACATTTCTCGTAAATATACAACTGGATATCCGTAAAGTTTACCACATGGAGACGGATCGGTCCGCTGTAGCGGGCAACCAGTTTTGCCAGATCCACAACTTTCTGTTTCGCTCTCTCGCTGGTGTACGGCGGCGCATGGAAATACACCGCGTCAATCTTCACTCCGCGTTTCGCAATCATGTATCCTGCCACCGGGCTGTCGATCCCTCCGGAAAGGAGCAGCATTGCCTGGCCGTTGGTTCCCACCGGCATACCGCCCGGTCCCGAGATCGTCTCGGAATACAGATAGATATTCTGACGGATCTCCACATTCAGATACACATCCGGATGATGCACGTCCACCTTCATATTCGGACACGCGTCCAGGATCCGCTCTCCCAGCTCACAGTTCAACTCCATGGAACTGAGAGGATACGTCTTTTTCGCACGGCGCGCACATACCTTGAAGGTTTTCTCCTGTTCCCCGTACACCTGCTTCATGTAATCCACCACAGACGCTGCCAGATCTTCCAGTCCGGTATCCTCCAGGATCACCACCGGGCAGATGCCCGCAATACCGAAGACACACTTCAGAGCCTCCACAGCGCCATCGTAGTCAAACGCGCCTTCCGTGCGGACGTAGATCCGTCCCATCTCTCTGGTCACGGAAAATTCACCGTCTACCTGCTCCAGCGCACGGCGCATCTGGCGGCAGAGGGCTTCCTCAAAAATATGGCGGTTCTTGCCCTTAATGCCGATCTCCGCATATTTGATCAAAAATGCCTTGAACATTTTCTTCCTCCTTTTTTACTTTCTTGTAAATCTTCTCAGCATCGGGATCACACGGTTCAGTACCTCCAGAACCGTGTCAATCTCCTCCTGCGTGGTATTCTCACTGAAACTGAAGCGGACCGAAGATTCCATCTCCGCCTTCGATGCGCCGATGGCTGTCAGGGTCGGGCTGCCCGCTCTCTTATGGGAAGAGCACGCAGAACCAGCGGACACATAGATGCCTTCATATTCCAGGGTATGAAGCAGAACCTCGCTTCGAACGCCCGGGAAAGAGGCATTGACAATGTGCGGCGCCGCCTGCTCGCCCTCCGCCCCATGGACTGTCACGTTCTCCATCGCCTGAAATCCATGGATCAGATGCTCCCGCAGCCGGTACATATGCGCCCGGGACTCCTCCAGTTTTCCGTACGCCATCTCCGCCGCCAGCGCCATTCCCGCGGCTCCCGGCACGTTTTCGGTACCGGAACGCATTCCGCTCTGCTGGCCGCCCCCGAGGATCACCGGACGGATCCGGGTCTTCTCCCGGATATACAGCATGCCGGTTCCCTTTGGTCCGTGGAATTTATGGCCGCTGATGGACAGCAGGTCGATGTTCATCTTTTTCGGATAAATCGGGAGTTTGCCGAACGCCTGGATCGCATCCACATGAAAGACTGTGTTGGGATTCTTTCTCTTGATCCGTTCTCCGATTTCCGCCACAGGCTCCACGGAGCCGATTTCATTGTTTACGAACATCACGGAAACCAGGATCGTCTCCGGCGTGATGGCTTCCTCCAGTTCCTGCAGATCAATCATGCCTTCCCGGCTGACGCCGAGGCGGGTAACGGTAAATCCCATCTCTTCCAGAAAGCTGACCGGCGCCTGTACCGCCGGATGCTCGATCTGTGTCGTGATGATGTGTTTTCCCATTCTCTGCATCGCCAGCGCCGTTCCCACCAACGCCCAGTTGTTGGACTCCGTTCCTCCGGAGGTAAAATAAATTTCTTTTTCCTGAACTTTCAGGATCTTTGCCATCGTCTCCCTGGCGCGGCGCAGATACTGTTCCGCGTCCACTCCCTTCTGATGGAGGGCGGACGGATTCCCATAGTCTTCCAGCATCAGCTTTGTCACCAGTTCCGCCACTTCCGGGTACGCCCGGGTCGTTGCCGAATTGTCCAGATAAATTTCCATGTTATTCTTCCTCCATCAGATACATCAGAATGGAAAGCACCGTCATTCCCGCCGTCTCCGTTCTCAGAATCCGCCGTCCCAGAGTGATCGGCTCCGCGCCTGCTTCCACTGCCTTTTTTACTTCCTCTTCCTCAAATCCGCCCTCCGGTCCGATAAAGATGCCCACCGACTGGCCGGGACGGATGGACGCAAACAGTTCCCTGGTATGCTTCATGCCCTTCGCCAGCTCATACGGAATCAGGATCATATCAAGGGAACGGGCATACTCCAGCGCTTCCTCATATTTCATCACCGGACGCACCTGTGGCACGATCATCCGCTTGGACTGTTTTGCCGCGCTCTCAGAGATACCCTGCCATCTTGCCACTTTGTTTTTGGCCTTTTTTTCATCCAGCTTCACCACACAGCGGCGGGATGCCACAGGGATCACCTCATGGACGCCAAGCTCCACTGCCTTCTGGATAATAAATTCCATTTTGTCCCCTTTGGGAAGTCCCTGAAACAGTGAAATGGAAGCCGGAAGCTCCAGGTTGTTTTCCATCGCATAGAGAATCACCGCCGTCACTTCTTCTTCGCTCAGCGTTTCAATATAACATTTATATTCCAGATTCCCCTGCGCGCTGACAAGGATCTCCTCGCCCGGCTTCATGCGCAGGACATTCTTGATATGATTGACATCATTCCCCGTAATATGGATACGGGTCGGCTCGATCTGATGCTCCTCCACAAAAAAACGATACATTTCTTCCTCTGCCTCTCTATTCCATTGTAACAGTTCAGCCTTGCTGAACCGTTACATGCAAAATCCATTTTAAATCGCCTTTGGCGATGGGAGCTTCCGCGCAGTCACGGAGACCCATTCTCCCTGATGGGTCACTTCCACGATCTCAAGACCTGCCGCAGTCACCGCTTCCTTTACGACCTCTTCCTTCACATCCAGGATTCCGGAAGTGATGTAGAGTCCGCCCGGTTTCATCTGATGTACGATCACCGGGGTCAGCGGTACCAGGACGTCTGCAAGAATATTTGCCGTTACAATATCGTATTTCTCATATCCGACGGTATCCTGAACGGTTTTGTCGTCGATAATGTTTCCGATCATCATATCGAAAGCCTCCGCAGGAATGCCGTTGGCTTCCTTATTTTCCTCCACAGCCGGAACCGCACAGGGATCCAGATCGGTGCCCACCGCATGTTTGGCTCCAAGCTTCAGGGCGATGATGGAAAGGATTCCGCTTCCCGTTCCTACATCCAGCAGTTCCGTTTCCGGTGTCACATATTTTTTCAGCTGACGGATGCAGAGCTGTGTCGTCTCATGCATACCGGTTCCGAAGGCTGTGCCCGGATCAATATGGATGATCATCTTGTCTTTGTCTTCTTCCTTCACTTCTTCCCAGGACGGAATGATCAGAATGTCGTCCACATAGAACTGCTTGAAATACGTCTTCCAGTTATTGATCCAGTCCTTGTCCTCTGTCTCGGACTCTGTGATCGTACATTCTCCCAGATCCAGAAATTCCTGCAGTTCATCCAGCGCTTTTTTCACATCCGCCAGGATCTGTTCCTTGTCGTCCTCCGGCTCCAGATAGAAGTTCAGATAAGCCACGCCGTCGTCCTCGGGCATATCCGGCAGGATATCCACGAACATCTGCTGCTTGTCATATTCCGTCAGCGGCTGCCTGTCCTCAATCTCCACACCCTGGACGCCGGCCTCCGCCAGCGTAGCAATGACGATGTCTTCCATTTCCGCACGGGTCTTCAGGGTAAATTTGTTCCATTTCATAGGTTTTGGCTCCTTTTCTTTCTGTGTCTTCTTTATCCTCTTTCACAGCTTTTCTTTCAGCCGCTGTTACTTTATCCGTTAATTCAGAAACATTGTATTGACCGTCACTGTGACCAGTGACAGGATAGTTGTCAGGATCGCGCCCTGTGCAAGCACTTCTGCTTTTTCACCGTTCTCCTGCGCAAGCATCAAAGGCATATTTCCCACCGGCATTGCCAGCAGCAGAACACTGACATCCAGGATTGTCTCATTGTGTACCAAAGGCCGCAGGACCATTCCGGCTGCGATGGGGATCACCAGCAGACGGATCAACGCTGCGCCGTAAAGTTTTCCGTTGGAAAAGATCTTTGCCGGGGACATCCGGGCTACCGATACACCCAGCACGATCATGGACAGGAAGGTGGTACATCTTCCCATATAGGAAGCGGCATCCTCCAAAAACACCGGCAGCGGGATCTCAAACCAGAACAGGATCAGCGCAGCCACGGCGCTTATGGTTCCGGCATTGATCATTTTTTTCCACTGGAACGCCTGCCTGTTTCCGGTTCCGCCTGCCATGACGGTAATGCCGTGGGTATAGATCAGAACATTGAAGAAAAAATTAAAAACTGTCACATAGATCACAGCACCCTCGCCCAGCAGCGCTGACACCAGCGGAATTCCGATAAATCCGGTGTTTCCGTATACCATCATCATATGATAATATTTCCGTTCCTGCGGCTCCACCCGCAGCAGACGCGGCACCAGGATTCCCGCGGCAATGGCAAAGACGTAAGTTCCTGCGGCAATTCCCGCGGTCAGCAGGATGTCCTGACGGGTTGCTGGCATCTCGTCGCTGAAGACGCTGGCAATCATCAGGGCTGGATTGCATATGTTTGTGATCAGCCCGGACAACTGGCGGGAAGTGACTTCTGTCACCGCCTTCTTCCTATATAGAAAGACGCCGACTGCGATCAATAAAAAAATAACCAGCATCTGCTGGAATACCACTCCTGTGCTCATCCCTGGGTTCTCCTTTTCGGTCGGAAGTTTCCTTGCTTATCATACACGAAAAGGCCTGGGTTGTAAAGGGGGCGGGGGAACCGTAGAGCATTATCAGACGGACGAAAGCGTTCAGGGGCAGGGGGTCTGCGTGTGCGGCGGGCGGCTGCATCGGTGTGGAAAATCTAGGCGTTCCGAACCCCCGGAGGACGGGTACCGGAGCGATTCGCTGGGAATTGTTGATCAATTCCCAACTCAGCGCTCCTCAGGCTCAGTGCGTGAGGCACTTCGCCTGACCCGTCCTCCGGGGCTTCGGAACGCTGAGATTTTCTCACACCGCTGCAGATGCCCGCCGCACACGCAGACCCCCTGCCCCTGGACGCTTTCTGGTTTTTGAGTGCGGTAGGTGGCGCGATAGGTGATACGTTCTTGTCTTTGCTTTTTTGTGGTAGAGCTTTATTCTCTACGGTTCCCATAGATTGGGTTCTGGGTGGTGTTTGTTCCTGAGGGGGGTAGGGCGAGTTCGGAGCTGCGAGTTCGGGCTTTGGCTGAGGGGGGAAGGGAGGTTTATTAGGCAAGGAGTTTTATAGTTCAGGAGGGGGTTGTCGATTGATAGCATCAGATAAGGAAGTTTAGAAAAATCCCCTCCGAAAGAGTTTGTTTCTTCGGAGGGTGTTAATTTGTGTGAGAGTATACTTATTTTATCTCGTTAATTCCAAATTCTGTCAGCAAATTATGATACCGTTCCTTTTCCTTCTGTGCTATGGGAAACGCGGGATTGTACAGGCAGTGATCCATGACATCTGCGTCTTTCAATAATTCGTCATATGGTTCGTGAATGTGTGTTTTATCACTATGTCTTGAAATAGCGGCAGTGATTATTTTTATTTCATCATCACTGTATAACTTCATTTTTTTCAATATCGTTTCTGCTTGTTCTGCACCCTTTGCCGCGTGATGATCGCTGGTGCCGCCGGACATATAAAAGATATCGTGAAGCATTCCACAAGTTGTGGCAAGTTCAACATTCAGATTTCTTTTCATTGCTAACAAGGTGCAAAATCGTGCAACGCCATACATATGAGAGATATACATACGGATATGGTCTGATTTCTCATTCAAAATAATCTTATCAATTTCATTGCGTAATATTTCAAGCCGGTTTTCCATAAATTGTTCCTCCTGATTCTAATTCTGTTTATCTGCTTCGCTTAATTCCTCCTGCAATTTTTGTACCGCTTCCAGATATTGTTTTTCGATTTCCTGTGGTTGTTTCAGGGTGAGGTCTGGGATTGATGCAAGTTCCGGCTCTGGCAGGGAGTAAGGGAGGTTCATCAGGCGGGGCATTTCGTAGTTCAGCAGGGCGTTGTCGATTTCTTTTACCTGATTTTGTTCTTCCTGGCTCAGGGTGCCGAGGCCGTAGTGTTGATAGATGGTCCGCAGGATGGTTTCTTCTATTGTTATGTAGGTTTTCAGGTGTTGTTTCACCGGGCGGATGATGTCGGAGATGTAGGCTTCGCTGGCGTCGTGCAGCAGGCAGGCAAAAATAATTCGGGTGTTCCAGCCGCGGGCTTTGGCTTCGTTGGCGCAGTTCAGGCAGTGCTGGCCTACGGTGTACAATTGTTTCATATGACCTCCGCCGCGGCACAGAAGGCTCAGGGCGTGGGCGATGTCTTCGGTTCGGATATCTTCGTCCTGGATATTCATTGGATTTACCTGTAATCCGGTGTAGGTACACATGCAGTCACTCATAATTATTTCCTCCATAAAAAAGTCTGTTCTTTCTTTGGTACTTGTAATTCTTTTTGTTTTCTCATATACTTAATCATATGATACCATAAAAACATAAGAGTAGTATCATTTTTACAAATTGACGGATTTATTTACCAGAAAAGGAGATTTCTATGATTTCACAAGAATTGAAAGACCAGTTCCGCAAGGAAATTGATACCTTTGAGGAGAGTGCTCTTGCCTTTGAAGCAGGGGAACTTGACCGTGCGGCATTTAAAGGGATTTCCGGAGGATTTGGAAGTTATGCGCAGAAAGATTCCCGTCTGATGCTCCGCCTGCGGATTCCTGGCGGCTGCCTCACCAAAGAGCTTCTGAAGTTTCTCGCGGATGAAGTGGCTGACAAAAACGTAGACCTTCTCAAGATCACTACCTGCCAGACGATCCAGGCGCACAATCTTTCCGCCGGACAGACTGCTTCCATGATGCGGAATGCGCTGGATGCCGGTATCATTACCCGGGGCGGCGGCGGAGATAACCCGCGGAACGTTATGGCAAGCCCGCTTTCCGGCGTGGAAAAGGGAGAGACTTTTGACGTCCTTCCTTATGTGCAGACGGTGGGGGATTATCTGCTTTCCCAGATCCCGTCTCTCCATATGCCGCGGAAACTGAAAGTCGGTTTTTCCAATACACCGGCGAACGAAACGCATGCAACGTTCCGTGATCTTGGTTTCATTGCAAGGGAGGACGGCACGTTCTCCGTTTACTGTGCCGGCGGTCTTGGACCGAACCCGATGCTCGGTGTCCACATCATGGACGGCGCAGATCCTGCGGAAGTCACCCTGTACGTCAGCGCGATGATCCGCCTGTTCACCACATTCGGAAACTACGAATCCCGCGCAAAGGCACGCACCCGTTATCTGCAGAAAACGCTGGGCGAGGATGGTATCCGCAAACACTTTATGGAATTCCTGGAGGAAGCCCGCAAAGAAGAGACGCCATGGCCGATCCCGTGGGAAGACGAGTTTCTGAAAGAGGCGGACGGAACCATTTCCGGAAAACGGATCATCGAACAGAAACAGCCGGGACTTTATACGGTTTCCTATCATCCGGTCGGCGGATGTCTGCCTCCGGAAAAACCTGCCGCTCTCTATAAGGCCATCAAGGACCTGGCAGACACTCAGGTGCGTCTCGGACCGGACGGAACCCTCTATATCATCAACCTGACCGCAAGCGAAGTTCCCGCCGTACTTGCTGTCACAGACGACGGCGCTGATAATCTCTTTGAAACCAGCGTAAGCTGTATCGGAGCTTCCATCTGCCAGCACGGTATCCAGAACTCCCAGGGACTTCTGAGCAGATGTGTGGAGCGGATGAAAGAAGAATCCTTCGCAGACGGCGTGCTTCCGAAGATCCATATCTCCGGCTGTCCGTCCAGCTGCGGAAGCCATCAGGTGGGCGCAATCGGCTTTGTCGGCCAGGCAAAGAAGGTGGACGGCGAGATTCGCCCCGCCTATCGTCTCTTTGTCAACGGCTGTGAAACAGAGCAGGATGCACAGCTCGGTGAGGCGAAAGAAGTAATGCTGGAAGACCAGATTCCGGAATTCCTGGCTGCTCTCGGCAGGAAAATCCAGGCGGAATCTTCCACCTTCGTGGCATGGTACCCGTCTCACGCGGAAGAATTTGCCGCGTTGGTTTCTGAATACAGCAACTAAACAGAATATAAATGCGCAGGCCACAGTATCTTCCGGTTCTTTCCGGAATCGCTGCGACCTGCGCATTTTTTATGTTTCCTGCTGCGGTCTGCGCATTTTTATGTTTCCTGCTGCAGCCTGCGCATTTTTATGTTTCCTGCTGCAGCCTGCGCATTTTTATCCTTCCTGCTCCGACTGGCGCATCATCCGGTATCCAACACCGATGTGCGTCCGGATATATTTGGGGTGCGCCGGATCGGCCTCAATCTTTTTGCGGAGCGTCGCCATAAACACCCAGAGGGACGATGTGTCAGATGCCTCATAACCGCCCCATACTTCATGGATGATAAAGTTATGGGTCAGCACCTTTCCCGTATGCTTTGCCAGCAGACACAATAATTTATACTCAATCGGCGTCAGATGGATTTCTTTTCCTTCCATATATACACATCCTGCCGCGTAATCGATCTTCAGATCTCCGTTGACATAAATGCTGGATTCTTCGCTGACCTTCTGGCTGTCGTAACGGACACGGCGAAGGGCAACCCGCAGACGTGCCAGCAGTTCCTCCACAGAGAACGGTTTGGTCAGATAGTCATCAGCTCCTGCATCCAAAGCCTCCACTTTATCGGTATCCTCGCTCCGTGCAGACACGACGATGATCGGCATATTGCTCCAGGAACGTATTTTCTTTATGATCTCCACACCGTCCATGTCCGGAAGTCCCAGATCCAGGAGCATGACATCCGGGCGGTAGGTCAGGGCATCCATCACCGCGCTGGCTCCGTTGCGGGCTTTCCGGTACTGGTAATTCTGAAGCTCCAATGTCGTGGCGATCAGATTGCTGACCGCCGTGTCATCTTCTACGATTAGTATCTGTGGTTTATTCATATGCCGCCACCTCCGAAGCGTGTAATGTGAACGTGAAACAGGTTCCATGGGGCTGGCAATCCTCTGCCGTGATCGTCCCGCCATGGGCATTGACGATGGATTTGCACAGCGAAAGTCCAAGTCCGAGCCCTCGCCGGCTGTCTGCATTTTTATTCTCTCTCGTATAAAACATGTCAAAAATTCTCTTCTGTTCTTCCTTTGGGATTCCCGGTCCATTATCGGACACTTTCACAGTGAGCACGGACCCTTCCCTCTGTGCCGATATCTGGATTTTGGATCCAGGCGGCGTATATTTCACCGCATTGTTCATAAGATTGATGACCACCTGGACAATCAGCCGGGCATCCATATCCGCCACCAGAATTTCCTCCGGAAGGCTGACCGTAATCTCATGTTCTGACGCCTTGCGGTCCAGATGTTCCATCGCGTCATAAATGACCTCTTCCAGAAGCGCCGGGCGCAGCTGCAGCTTCATGGCTCCATTCTCGATCCTGGTGATGGACAGCAGATTTTCCACCAGCTGCATCAGCCACATGGCATCATCATAGATGCTAAGATAAAGCGCGTGTTTCTTTTCTTCTCCCAGTTTCTGGCTGCTCTCCAACAAAATTCCGGCATTTCCGGAAATTCCGGTGAGCGGGGTCCGCAGATCGTGAGAAATCGCCCGCAGCAGATTGGCTCGCAGAGTTTCCTGTCTTGCTGTCTCTTCCAATTCCTGCTTTGCCTGCCAGATCTGCTCAATCTCCAGTGCCAGACCGCATTCATCCAGGATCGCGACCATCAGTTCTTTCTCAAAATCCGCCGGCTTATCGGAATCTTTCAGAAAGATTCCTGCCACAGCCAGCGGCTGATCTTTCCCGCGCACCGCCAGATACAGACATCTCGCCTCGGAAAAGGTATGAGTCGTCGCGCCCGCATGCTTATTGTTCCGAAAAACCCACTCGGCAATTTCCCGTTCCGCGAGAAAATCTTCTCTGGTCCATCGCTCTCCATCTTCTCCCGGAAAAATTTCCATCTGTCCCAGACCTTTCTTCTCATTTGCCGGATAAATGACAATGGTCCGTTCCAAAAGTTTTCCAAGCTGTGCGGCTGCCACCGAAAAAATTTCCCTTTCGCTTCTGGCTCTCTGAAGTTTTCGGCTGGTTTCCAGCAGTGTTCCGGTGCGGTAAGCTTTCCTCGCACTGAGGATCGCCTGGTTTTTGATCCGTCTGGTCAGCGTACTGCTCACGATCGCCGCCACAAGCATGATCAAAAAAGTCACCAGATAACCGGGCGCGCTGAACAGGGTATAATAGGGTTCTGTAAAAAAGAAATTAAACAGCAGCACCACCAGCAGGGACACAGCGAGGCTGTACAGCTTTCCGCCTGTGAGCACGGCTACACCGAGCACGCCCAGGATGTAGATCAGGATGATATTGGCCTCCTCCACGCCAAGCCCGGCGAAAAAGAAATTGATGATCGTACAGACTGTCATCATGCCCAGGGAAACCGCCGTCTCTCTGAACGTAATCTTTTCCGGACTGAGCCGGAGAAATTTTCTCTTTTCCATTGTCCGATGCTGGTCCGGAATAATATAAATATCAATATCCGGTGCCAATTCACTGAGCCGGTCCACCATCTGCCGGGAGTGCCCCCTCCGTGCGCTTCTGCCAAGTACAATCTTCGTCACTCCACTGATCTGGGCATATTCGGCAATCTGAAGAGCAGTGTCCTCTCCGTAAACTGTCGCGATCCTTGCGCCCAGTTCCCGCGCCAGCCGCAGATTCTCCCGTATCTCATCATCCCTTACCTGGGTGTTTTCCACATACAGTGCCGTCAGTTCTCCGTGAAATGCCTCCGCCATCCGGGCGGCTGTCCGTATGACCGTTGCATTGGAGGGAGCTCCCGACAGACAGATCAACAGATGCTCTCTCACCCGCTGCTTCTTTTCCCCCGGTTTGTTTCCGATACAGTCCGCCGCACGGCGAAAGGCAATCTCACGGAGCGCATTCAGCTTTTCCAGTGTAAATACCGGCGGTGTCTGCACTTCTTTGCTTTCAATCCTTCTCAGAAGATCCTCCGGATCCATATCTACAAACTCCACCTGGTCCGCACGGTCAAATACAATATCCGGAATCCGTTCCGTCACCGTATTTTCAGTGGCAGAAAACACCACATCTTTCAGACTTTCCAGATTCTGTACATTCACCGTCGTATAAACATGAATTCCCGCCCGCAGCAGCTCCTCGATATCCTGGTAACGTTTCAGGTGACGGCTGCCTTCCCGGTTTGTGTGCGCCATCTCGTCGACCAGTATAAGCTCCGGCTTCCGTTCCAGGGCGGCATCCAGGTCAAACTCCTGATATGCCTTTCCCTGGTATCGGATCTGCCGGGGCGGGAGGTATTCCAGCCCGTCTTCCGGCGGCTCAGCGTCACAGTATTTCTCCAGATATCCAACGACAACATCCACGCCCCGTTTCTGTTCTTCCCCGGCTGCAGTCAGCATCGTCCGGGTCTTACCGGTTCCGGGAGCATAGCTGAAAAAGATCTTCAGCTTTCCGCTTCCCAGCAGCTCCCCTTCTTCCATCATGCGTCCTCCTTATCGTTTTTCTCTGTGCTTTTCTTATTATTTTTTACCACTGCATGATTTCCCTCTTTCCGGATCATCTTTAGCTCATCTTAAGGCAGCGGCAAAAGCCTTAAACCAATACTTACAGGATACATGATATACTGAGACAACATGAAAATCAACTGAAAAGGTGACTACTGCTATGTTTAAACTGAGAAAAAAACAAATTACCCCTGCGCAGATCATCATTCTTGGATTTGCGCTGCTGATCCTGACGGGAGCGCTCCTATTGATGCTTCCGTTCTCCACATCCACACCCGGAGGCGCCTCTTTTCTGGATGCGTTGTTCACTACCACTTCGGCGACCTGTGTGACAGGACTGGTCGTGCATGATACAGCTCTCTACTGGTCCCAATTCGGGCAGCTTGTGATTCTTCTGCTGATCCAGATCGGCGGTATGGGCGTGGTAACTGTTGCGGTTGCGGTATTTATTTTTTCCGGCAAAAAGATCAGCCTGAAACAGCGCTGGGTCATGCAGGAATCCATCTCCGCGCCTCAGGTGGGCGGTATCGTTCGGATGACCGGATTTATCCTCCGCACCCTGTTCCTTCTGGAAGGAATCGGCGCAGCGGTTCTTGCTTTCCGTTTCTGTCCGGAATTTGGTCTTGCGAAAGGTTTATGGTACTCCGTCTTCCATTCGATTTCCGCCTTCTGCAACGCCGGATTTGACCTGATGGGTATCAAAAGTCCTTTCTCGTCCCTGACAGACTATACCGGCGACCCGGTAGTCTCTCTGACGATACCGATCCTGATCATCCTTGGCGGTATCGGTTTTATGACCTGGAAAGATGTCAGAGAGCACAAATGGCATTTTCGCCTGTACACCCTGCAGACCAAGCTGATCCTGACGACTACCGCAGGCCTGATCCTGATTCCGACCCTCTTATTCTTTTTCCTGGAATTCAGCCGTCCGGTCTGGGATTCTATGACACTTGGAGAACGGCTTCTTGCCTCATTTTTCCAGGCGGTGACACCTCGTACCGCCGGTTTTAACTCGGTGGATCTGACCGCGCTCAGCGAGCCCTCCCAGGCACTCACCATCGTACTGATGCTCATCGGAGGCGCTCCCGGTTCCACAGCCGGAGGCTTTAAAGTTACAGCTTTGGCTGTCCTTTTTGTAAATGCTTCCGCTGTCCTGCGGCACCGTTCCTGCACCCAGTGCTACGGCCGCCGGCTGATGCCGGAGGCGCTGACCAATGCCATGACCATTGTTCTGATGTACCTGATCCTGTTCTTTGCAGGAGGAGCCATCATCTGCGGTCTGGAAGGAATCCCTCTGATGGACGCAATGTTTGAAACGGCATCTGCCATCGGAACGGTCGGACTTACCCTGGGCGCAACACCGACACTTGGCACAGCGTCAAAACTGATTCTGATCTTCCTGATGTATTTCGGGCGCGTGGGCGGACTGACTCTGATCTATGCCCTCCTGGCAAACAAACCTCAGCCGGCTTCCATGCCGCCGCAGGAAAGAGTTACCGTCAGCTGACACACAAAAAACGATCAACTGACAGAACGCTGACTTTTGCATTTCCGCAAAAGCGGTCATCCAATACATAACATGATCATTTTAAAATGAAAGGAATTTATTGCAATGAAATCAATCTTACTGATAGGACTTGGACGTTTCGGAATTCACATGGCTCAAAAACTGCATGAGCTGCATCACGAGGTACTCGCCGTCGACTCCAACGAAGAGCGTGTAAACAACGTTATGGACTTTGTGACCAATGCACAGATCGGAGACAGTACCAATGAAGCCTTCATCGCTTCTCTCGGCGTGCGCAATTTCGATGTATGCGTGGTAGCAATCGGTGACAATTTCCAAAGTTCTCTGGAAACCACTGCGCTTCTCAAGGAAAACGGCGCTCCTTTCGTGCTTGCCCGCGCTTCCCGTGAAGTGCACGCCAAATTCCTGCTGACAAACGGAGCGGACGACGTGATCTATCCGGAAAAACAGATGGCATCCTGGGCTGCTGTCCGTTACAGCTCCGAACATATCTTTGACTATATCGAACTGACGGATGACTATTCCATCTATGAAATGGAAGTTCCGCGTTCCTGGGTCGGCAGCACGATCGTTCAGGTCAGCTCCCGGCAGAAATATCGTTTCAACATCCTCGCTACCAAGCGCGACGGCAGACTGGATCCGCTGCCGGAGGCAAACCATCGGTTTATGGCAGATGAGAGTATTTTTGTCATGGGAGACAACAAGACACTGCAGAAACTGCTGCACGATTAAGGCGGACGAAATCGAAGCCGGGCACAGCAAGTGTCTGTTGTCTGGTTGATGAGATTTTTTCACATTCCTAAAAAAGAACTGCTCAGACACAACTGGAGCAGTTCTTTTTTGATCTTCTATTCTCTTATTTATCCGCGTCTTCAAAGGCTTCTTTCACACGGTCCATGAAGCCTTTCTTTTTCTTTCCGCTCTCTTCCTGTGCCGGAGCGGATTCCGGTCTCTTGTTTCCGCAGGCTTCATCAAACTTGCGGAGCGCTTCCTTCGCCTTCTCATTAAGCTTCGTCGGGGTCTGGACTACCAGGGTTACATACTGGTCGCCGCGGATGTTTTTATTCCGAAGGGACGGTACACCTTTGCCTTTCAGACGGATCTTGGTATTGGTCTGAGTTCCCGGTTTCACCGTGTATAATACGTCTCCGTCTACCGTCTTGATCCTTACATCACCGCCCAATGCTGCCTGAGCGAACGTCATATAAACAGTGGAGAAGATATTCATATCCTGTCTCTGGAATTCCGGATGACGGGCAACCTGAACCTCCACCAGAAGGTCTCCTCTCGGTCCTCCGTTGATGCCCGGCTCACCTTTCTCGCGAATCCGGATGCTCTGTCCGTCATCAATGCCTGCCGGAACAGAAACCTGGATTTTCTTGCGGCTGCTGGTGTATCCGGTTCCATGACAGTGGGTACACTTATCACGAATGATCTTTCCGGTACCGCCGCAGTCCGGACAGGTCTGTACGTTTCGGATGGATCCGAAGATGGACTGCTGGGTATAAGTAACCTGTCCGGTTCCCTTACATTTCGGACAGGTCTCCGGTGATGTTCCCGGTTTTGCTCCTGTTCCGTTACAGGTGGTACAGGTATCTTTCAGATTCAGTTCCAGCTCTTTTTCACAGCCGAACACTGCGTCCTCAAAACTGATATGAATCACTGCGCGCAGATTTGCGCCTTTCATCGGACCATTGTTGGCACGTCTTCTTCCGCCGCCTCCGAACAGATCGCCGAAAATATCACCGAAGATATCACCCATATCTCCGCTGAAATCAAATCCGCCAAAGCCGCCGGCTCCTCCGCCCGCGCCGCCCTCGAAGGCTGCATGGCCGAACTGATCATACTGACGCCGTTTTTCCGGGTCACTGAGGACGCCATACGCTTCGGTGGCTTCCTTAAATTTTGCTTCTGCCTCTTTGTCGCCGGGATTCATATCAGGATGATATTTCTTTGCAAGCTGTCTGTATGCTTTTTTCAGTGTGGCATCATCGGCTCCGCGGTCTACGCCAAGGACCTCGTAGTAATCTCTTTTTTCTGCCATATCTTTCACCTTTCCATACAAAAATCCCAGCGCCGCCGCCTGACACGGCTGATCCGATGCCTCTGGCAGCCCTCTGGGCTTTGATTCTTTCGTTATTCTGCTGCTTGATCTGCTGACAGCAGCGCCCCGCCGTTTTTCTCAAACGGCGGAGCCACTGTTTCAGCCTCAGCCACCGCCCGGCGATACCGTCTGTACCGGCACCGCCGTTCCATGGGCTGTTTTATACCTCTTTGTAATCAGCGTCTACTACGTCGTCATCAGCGCCTGCGGAAGTATTTCCTGCTCCTGCGTTCATATCCGGATTCGGACCTGCTGCTCCCTGTGCTGCGCCTGCGTTCTGCTCATACAGCTTTGCGAACAGTTTCTGAGAGCTGTTCATCAGTTTTTCCTGAGCAGCCTTCAGGTCTGTTACCTGGGAATCGGTCATATCTTCCGGATTGCACTTGGAGATCTGCTCTTTCAGTGCGTTCAGGTCTGCTTCCACTGCTGTCTTGTCGTTGCTGTCCAGCTTATCTCCTGCTTCCTCCAGCGCTTTCTCTACCTGGAATACGATGGAATCCGCATCGTTTCTTGCGTCGATCGCTTCTTTCCGTTTCTTGTCCTGAGCCTCGAACTCTGCTGCCTCTCTGACTGCACGGTCGATCTCATCATCGGACATATTGGAACCTGCGGTGATCGTGATGTGCTGCTCTTTTCCTGTTCCCAGGTCTTTTGCAGATACATTTACGATACCGTTGGCATCGATATCAAAGGTAACCTCGATCTGCGGAACGCCACGTCTTGCCGGCGGAATTCCATCCAGACGGAACTGTCCAAGGGACTTGTTGTCTTTCGCGAACTGACGCTCACCCTGTACAACGTTGATGTCTACAGCGGTCTGATTGTCTGCAGCTGTGGAGAAGATCTGGCTCTTCTTGGTCGGGATCGTTGTATTACGCTCGATCAGACGGGTTGCAATACCACCCATTGTCTCGATGGACAGGGACAGCGGAGTAACGTCCAGCAGCAGGATATCGCCTGCGCCTTCATCACCAGCCAGTTTACCACCCTGTACAGAAGCGCCGAGAGCTACGCACTCATCCGGGTTCAGGCTCTTGCTCGGCTCATGTCCGGTCAGCTGTTTTACTTTCTCCTGTACTGCCGGGATACGTGTGGAACCACCTACCAGCAGGACTTTTCCAAGTTCGGAAGCGTTCAGGCCTGCATCAGACAGAGCTCTCTGTACCGGCTCAGCAGTCTTCTCTACCAAGTCATGGGTCAGTTCATCGAATTTTGCTTTTGTCAGGTTCATATCCAGATGCTTCGGTCCATCTGCTGTTGCTGTGATGAACGGAAGGTTGATGTTTGTTGTGGTCGCGCTGGACAGCTCTTTCTTAGCTTTCTCAGCTGCCTCACGGATACGCTGCATAGCCATCTTGTCATTGGACAGATCTACACCTTCCTGTTTCTTGAACTCGGACAGGATGTAGTCAGCTACCTTCTGGTCGAAGTCGTCGCCGCCCAGACGGTTGTTTCCTGCGGTGGAAAGAACTTCGATCACTCCGTCGCCGATCTCGATGATGGAAACATCGAAGGTACCGCCGCCCAGGTCGTATACCATGATCTTCTGCTCTTTCTCATTGTCAAGGCCGTAAGCCAGGGCTGCCGCTGTCGGCTCGTTGATGATACGTTTTACATCCAGGCCTGCAATCTTTCCTGCGTCTTTGGTTGCCTGACGCTGAGCGTCATTGAAGTAAGCCGGAACAGTGATAACTGCTTCTGTTACTTTCTCGCCCAGATAGTTCTCTGCATCGCTTTTCAGCTTCTGCAGGATCATAGCGGAAATCTCCTGCGGAGAATATTTCTTTCCTTCGATATCTACTTTGTAATCGGTACCCATCTCACGTTTGATGGAACGGATCGTTCTCTCAGCATTGGTAACTGCCTGACGTTTTGCCGGCTCACCTACGAGACGCTCACCGTTTTTGGAGAATGCCACGATAGAAGGTGTGGTTCTCTCGCCCTCTGCGTTTGCGATAACGGTCGGTTTTCCACCTTCCATAACTGCTACACAGCTGTTTGTTGTACCAAGGTCAATACCAATAATCTTGCTCATGATTTTTTCCTCCTGAATCATTTATCATTCCAATGGTTGTTTGTAAACAAATATACTAGTTGGCTACTTTTACCATGCTGTGGCGAACCACGATGTCTTTGTATTTGTAGCCTTTCAGGAATTCCTCGACGATGATGTTCTCGCCGGCTTCCTCATCCTCCACGTGCATCACTGCGTTGTGCAGGTTCGGATCAAATTCCTGTCCTACGGCCTCAATGACCGTAACTCCCATATCTTCCAGCGTCTTGACCAGCTGCTTGTAGATCTTATTCATACCCTCTGCAAACGGATCATCCTCCGGATGCTCCACCGTGGCAAGACCGCGTTCAAAATTATCTACCACCGGAAGGATCTTCTCTACGATATCCTTCGCTCCGATCGTGTACATACTTGCTTTTTCTTTTTCTGTACGTTTCCGGTAGTTGTCAAACTCTGCCAGCTGACGGGTCAGCCGGTCAGTCAGTTCTTCGATCTTCTCATCTTTTTTGTCCTTCTTTTCTTTCTTCTTGAAGAACCGTTTTTCTTTGGTCTGAGGCTCTTTTTCCGCCTCCTGCTCTGCCGCAGTTTCTTCCTGCGCATCACCGGAAGCCTCTTCTGTGCTTCCATCTGCCGCTGCGGTTTCTTCCTCAGGCTTCTTCTCAGCAGCAGACGCTGCCGCCGCCTTGTCCGCCTCTTTCAGGATCTCCTCTGTGGGAATCCCGTTTTCTTTATTTTCAGCGGTTTCATTTACTGTTTCATTGACATTTCTGTTTTCCTGTGTCACCGTTGCTTTCCACCTTTCTATGTGTCCGTATCCGGCTTTTTGAAGACGCTGTCGAGCTGTGTCTTGAGTATCTTCAGATTATCTACTACGTTCTCGTAGTCCATGCGTTTCGGTCCTACGATCCCGATGGTTCCCTTCATTCCATCACCCATATCATAGGTGGTTGTCACCACACTGCAGTCCCGCAGGGGTTCCATAGAAGTTTCATTTCCAATATATACCTGGATGCCGGTATTATCACTTTCCTCATCGGAAATAGTATCCTTCAGAAGACTTACCAGACGTTCCTTCTCTTCAAATGTGGAGATCAATCCGCTTGCGCTCTTGCTGTCACTCAATTCCGGATATTTAAAAATGTTTGTCGCACCGCTGGTATAAACCGGTACGTCCTCATCACTGACCGCAATCGCTTCTCCAACTGCATCCACAACCTTGCTGATCACACCGGAATGAATACCTGCCTGTTCTTTCATTTTCTGGATCATTCCAAGATTGATTTCCTCGATGGCAAGTCCGTTGAGCTGTGTGTTCAGCAAAAGATTCAATTTCAGAAGCTGTTCGTCATCAAGCTCTTCCTCCAGGTCCAGCATCTGATTTTTTACCAGATTTCCTTCCACTACAACGACTGCCAGCAGCTGATGCTCATTCACCTTGGAAAGCTGAATAAATTTAACTTTTGTATGGTGCATGGCCGGTCCTGTGATCAGTGTCGCGTAATTGGTCTTGGTTGCCAGGAGCCGTACCACCTGCTGCAGCGTCTTTTCCATGTGATTCGTTCTCTCGATCACCATGTTCTTGATATCTGCAATCTCCTGCTCCTTTTCTTTCATCAGTTCGTCCACATACAGCCGATATCCGTTATCGGAAGGTATCCGCCCTGCAGAGGTGTGCGGCTGCAGGATGTATCCCATCTCTTCCAGGTCTGACATTTCATTGCGGATGGTGGCGGAGCTCAGATTCAGATCGGTGTATTTGGAAATAGTCCTTGACCCTACCGGCTCTCCGGTTTCCAGATACGTTTGGATGATCGCTTTTAGTATTTTCCTTTTTCTCTCATCCAATTCCATTCCTCCAGCTCCTTTCCTTCTGGTTTTGTTAGCACTCGTTTGAGTGGAGTGCTAACATCTATGCTCTTACGATAGCACTCGAGGTTTGTTTTGTCAACACCTTTTCCATGTTTTTTTCTAAAGAAAGTATAAAGTGGACGGGAACGGAGCACGGCGCCCACGGAGGACTGGCGGCGGGCAGGCGGACGGTGGGGAATGTGGAATGCGTGCTCACTCCGCAGACGGACAGCGCAGGGCGGTGTGTTCGCCGCTTGGCTTTTGCAGGTCTTTGGCATCGGCAGGGGCGTCGGACACGCCGCCCTGCGCAGTTCATCTGCAGTCGCAAGAGCGTGTTTGAAAATTGCTTTCTGCAAAATGTGCGTCACAGTTTGTGGGAAATTGGTTCCGAAAGCGGGAGGCGTAGCGGGCTACGCTGACTGATTTCGGAACCAATTTCCCGCAAAGTGGGGCGTGCAGATTGCAGGAATGAATTTTCAAACACGCTCTAGGCACTGCATTTCCACATTCCCATCCGTCCGCCTGCCCGCCGCGGTCCTCCGTGGGCGTCGCGCTCCGTTCCCTGGTTGTGGTGGCGTGGAGGTGGATTGCGGATGGTATTGTAAATGGTGTTGCGGGTGTGATGTGATCAGGTTTTCTGATATTCCCAGAGCCAGTAGGGGTTTAGGTACCAGGTGTTTTCTATGCAGAGGCATTGGAAAGAGATGGGCCAGGCGTAGCAGGTGGTCTTTTTTTCGGTTTTGGCCCAGTATACGGTTGCTTCTGCTGCGGCCTGTATGGGGATCTGCTTGTGTTCGTACCAGTTTCTTCCATTGTAATCTTCGATTATGTACAGGTTTTCTATTTTATATGGTACGGAGAATCCGTAGGGGTTTATTTCATTCAGTACCTGGCGGAAGCGGGAGGCTTTGGGTGGGGCTTCTTCGCCGGTTTCCTGTTTCCATTCTTGTTTTGGTATCGGATAGATGAGGCGGGAAAAGATTTCTTCGTCTTCGTCCTGTATCGCCTCCATCGCCTGCAGAACGATTCTTTCGCATTCTTCTGTCTTTGTTCTCACTGGAATATCCCTCGCTTTTTTACGTCCATATGACCGTATTTTCTTTCGGTCATACGTCCAGTTGTTAGTATTAAATTGTTACTTATTACACTAACAGTTATCATCTCCACACTGACATATCTGTAACGCGTGGGAGTCAAAGACCCTCGCGGCAGGTCTGCACTTCGTTTCGGTCGGTGCTAACCGTGCGCCACCGGCACACAGCACCGTCAAATGGACATGCAGGCATGTCCGCTTGGCTCGTTGCCCGCGGGAATAAAACTGCTTTCCGCTGCTCAGACTGAGAGATAACTGTTAACCGACGGAATTCAGAACAGGACATAAGAAGATGAAATATCAAAGATTGGAAGACATGCGGATCGACAGTGATCTGACTATCAAAGAACTCTCTGCCATTCTCGAATGCCACCGGGATGTGTATTCCCGTTATGAAAAAGGAATCCGGGAAATCCCGGTGGATTTTCTGATCCGGCTTGCCAAACTATATAACTGCAGTACCGATTACCTGCTGGGTATCAGTAATGACAGAAACCGAAAGTTCGGAGAATGACCCAGCCCGAGAGCAGCCGGCCGAATCTACCGGCTGCTCTCAGACTGTAACCATTCAGACAGTCGAACGGCTGCCTCTTTTTTCTCTCTGACAAAAATTTCTTTATCCGGCGTTTCCAGCGCCCATTCTTTTAATCCCTTCGCACGATCATTCGGTCGTATTTTCATTATATCTTTCCGTATGCCTCTTTACAAGAGATAATCCAAAGGAACGTTTCAGCCACTGTCGGTCCCCAGCTTCCTTACCCCACCGTCTGGCTTCGGTATCTCCACCCTGCCACTGATTGCAGCTTAAACTTTCTCGTCCGCAACTGTTCTCTTAGTGCCATGCTCGGCACACACTGAAAACAGCCGACTGGATTTCTCCAATCGGCTGTGCGGCGTATTGCGTATCAGTAGCCGGAATCGAGGAATAACTCTGCCTGACATATACGCCTTCTGGACACATCCCCCTTTTTATGAACCGATACTTTATAGGATTCACGAAAACGGGTGCGTTGCAGCAACCTTTTAACACAAAAAAGCGGAATACGCCCCGGCATAAGCCGGAAATCGTATTCCGCAGTGGAAAACTCTGGGTGATTAATCTAATTCCAGTTTACCTGTATATAACTGATAATACGTGCCATGTTTCTCAAGCAGTTCTTCGTGGGTACCGCGCTCGATGATCCGTCCGTGTTCCAGAACCATGATCGCATCGCTGTTCCGGATTGTGGACAGACGGTGGGCGATGACAAATACGGTACGTCCCTTCATCAGGTTATCCATACCTTTCTGTACGATCGCTTCGGTACGGGTATCAATACTTGATGTCGCCTCATCCAGGATCAGGACCGGCGGATTCGCTACGGCTGCACGGGCGATCGCAAGCAGCTGTCTCTGTCCCTGGGACAGTTCCTCACCGTCGCTGGTCAGCATGGTGTTGTATCCTTGCGGCAGCATGTTGATGAACTGGTCTGCATGTGCCAGACGTGCTGCTGCAAATACTTCCTCATCGGTAGCATCCAGTTTTCCGTACCGGATATTTTCCATGATCGTTCCGGTAAACAGATGGGTATCCTGCAGCACGATTCCAAGGGAACGGCGCAGATCTGCTTTTTTGATCTTGTTGATATTGATTCCGTCGTAACGGATCTTTCCATCCTGAACGTCGTAGAAACGGTTGATCAGGTTGGTGATCGTCGTCTTTCCGGCACCGGTGGAACCTACAAACGCAAGTTTCTGGCCCGGTTTCGCGTAAAGCGTCAGATCATGAAGCACCATTTTGTCCGGATTGTATCCGAAGGTCATATCAAAGAAACGCACGTCACCTTTCAGCTCCGTGTAGGTAACGCTTCCGTCCGCCTGATGGGGATGTTTCCACGCCCAGGTTCCGGTGCGCTCCGCACACTCTTCGATCGTTCCGTCTGCTTTCTTTCTTGCGTTGACCAGCGTAACATAACCGTCGTCCACTTCCGGAGCTTCGTCAATCATGCTGAAAATACGCTCCGCTCCGGCAAGCGCCATGACAACAGAGTTAAACTGCTGTGCAATCTGCATAAACGGCTGTGTAAAGCTCTTTGTGAACTGCAGATAGGACGTCATGGTTCCAAGCGTGAGACCGCCGATTCCTGCAATGGAAAGGAAGCCGCCCAAAACGGCCGTCAGAACGAACTGAAGGTTTCCGATATTTCCGATGACCGGTCCCATGATATTGGCGAAGGTATTAGCGTTGGCCGCGCTGTTGAACAACCGTTCATTCAGCTTGTCAAATTCTTCTTCGGACACTCGCTCATGGTTGAAAATCTTTATGACACGCTGTCCATTCATACGCTCTTCCACATAACCAGTGACATCCGCGATATCCATCTGCTGCCGCACGAAATACTTTCCGCTGTTTCCTCCGATCTTACTGCTCACCAGCAGCATGATCCCAATGATGGCAACAGCCAGAATTGTAAGCAGCGGACTCAGCAGGAGCATGGAAATGAAAGTTACCACGATCGTGATGAATGACATCAATACCTGAGGCAGCGCCTGATTGATCATCTGACGCAGAGTATCCGTATCGTTGGTGTACAGACTCATGATAGAACCGTTGGTATTCTGGTCAAAATAACGGATCGGAAGTGTCTGCATATGCTCAAACATCTCATCTCTGACCCGGCGCAGGACACCCTGGCCAATCTTAACCATCAACCGGGTGTATACAAATGTTGCAATCACTCCAAGAAGGAAAATCACGCCAAGAACCACGACCGCCCTGTACAGCTCTGTAAAATCCGGATTCTGTTTTCCGATCAGCGGTATGATAAAATCGTCCAGAAGAAATTTCAGTGAGAGCGATACGGAAATCGATGCAATGGAACTCATAATGATACAGATCACCACGGCGATCAGTTCCGGCTTGTAACTGCTCGTCACATAAGCAAGCAGACGCTTTGCCGTCTTAAGGGTGCCGCGGGATACTTTTACTTTCTTTGGATCACTCATCCTCATTTCCTCCTTTCACCTGAGATTCATATACTTCACGATAAATCGCATTGTTCTTCAGTAATTCTTCCGATGTTCCAATGCCGTTGATCTTGCCGTCATCCATAACAATGATCATATCCGCGTCTTCCACAGAAGAAACCCGCTGTGCGATAATGATCTTTGTCGTATCCGGAATTTCCTCACGGAAAGCTTTTCGGATCATCGCATCTGTCTTGGTATCTACCGCGCTGGTAGAGTCGTCGAGGATCAGGATCTTCGGCTTTTTCAGCAGGGCTCTGGCGATACAGAGACGCTGTTTCTGTCCTCCGGATACGTTATTTCCGCCCTGAACAATCATTGTATTATAGCCATGCGGGAATTCCTGCACGAATCCGTCCGCCTGTGCAAGGCGGCAGACTCTCTGCACTTCTTCATCGCTGGCATTTTCATCTCCCCAGCGGATGTTGTCATAAATAGAACCTGTAAACAGGACATTTTTCTGAAGCACCATGGATACCTGATCTCTCAACGCCTCCAGATTGTAATCACGTACATCAACGCCTCCGACTTTGACGCATCCTCTCGTCGCGTCATAGAGACGCGGGATCAACTGAACCAGTGTGGATTTTGCGCTTCCCGTTCCGCCGATGATTCCGACCGTCTGGCCAGACTTGATATGAAGATTTACTTTTTTCAGTGAGAGTGCCCCGCCCTCGCCGGAATAACTGAAATCTACGTTTTCAAAATCGATATCGCCGTTTGGAGCCTCCATCACAGCGTCCGGTTTGTTCTGCATCTCCGGAACTTCATCCAGAACCTCTGCAATACGGTCAGAGGATGCCTCTGCGATCATGATCATGACAAACACAAAAGAAACCATCATCAGGGAACTGAGGATCTGCATGGCGTATACGATAACACTGGTCATCTGCCCAGTTTCCATCTGTCCGCCGATAATGCTTTCACCTCCGATCAGCACCATCATTAACACTACCGTATAAACAACGAACTGCATCGTAGGGCTGTTCCATGCGACAATTTTCTCAGCCTTGGTAAACAGATTGTAAACCGTTGTTGAGATTTTATGGAATTTGCCGATTTCGTGATCCTCACGCACATATGCCTTCACCACACGGGCTGCATTGACATTTTCCTGTACCGTGTTGTTCAGTACGTCATATTCGTCAAACACCTTGATGAAATGAGGATGAGCCGTCTTCGCAATAAAAATCAGGATACCGCCAAGGATCGGGATGGTGATCAGCAGCATGAGCGCAATCTTTGTGCTGATCGTAAATGTCATGATCAGAGAAAGCACGATCATGATCGGTGCCCGCGCCAGCAAACGGATTGTCATCATGTATGCCATCTGAACGTTGGTAATATCCGTCGTCAGCCTTGTCACCAGACTGGACGTGGAAAACTTATCAATGTTCTTGAATGAGAAATCCTGAATTTTATAAAAAATATCATGGCGCAGATTTTTGGCATAACCGGCAGCTCCTTTCGCCGCCATATTTCCTGCAATCGCGCCAAAAACCAATGCCAGTATTGCCATAACGACCAGGAGTATTCCCATTTCCGTGATATATCCCATATCCCCGTTTGCAATACCGATATCAATGATGTTCGCCATCAGAAGCGGAATCAGGACTTCCATAAAAACTTCCAGAACAACAAACACCGGAGCCAGAATCGACTCTTTTTTGTACTCGCGTATTGAGCGAAACAATTTTCTGTTCATGTCAGCCTCCTTATTTTATTCTTTTTCTTCTTCCTTCAGAGTCCTGAGCATCTGCAAAAGCACTCCCTTGCAGATCTTATAGTCCTCCTCCGGGATACCTTTTGCCAGCCTTTCTTCAATCTTCTGAATTTTAGCCAGCACTTCCCCACGGTAAGCTTCAGCCTTGGGAGTGGGTACGATCTTCTTCTGCCGCGCGTCCGACGGAACAGGCTCCCTCGCGATAAAACCGTTTTTTTCCATCAGCTGCAGGATTCCCGTCACCGTTGACTTACGGATATGGAATTCCTCCTCCAGTTCTTTCTGAAAGACATCGCGGTGTATGGAGTTCATCAGGATATACCCCAATATATTTCTCTGCATATTGGTCAGCTCTCCATTGGCTGCGGGCGACACATTGCGCCGCTTCAGCTGATGAGACACCATCTGAATCAGTTTTCCCATGTTAATTTTACATTCATCGACACAGTTCTGATCTTTTTCTTCCATTTTCCCACTCCTGTTGGTGTTACGCATCCAAAACACTTCTCCGTCATAAAAGTCGTCGAAGGCAGATGCCCGTACCTCATTTCGCAAATAACCCTATCATTCGTCTTCCTGCTTTCCCGATTACACAGTTCAAAAAAACATTCCGCGCGATTGGCCAGATTATTTAACGAAAGTCATACTGGTTCGCTTCCTAACTTTTCCAATTATAAGAGCAGCCTTTCAATTTGTCAATATTTTTTTGTACGGTTCCTAACTTTTCTTTATATACCTCCATCACCAAAACCCCTGAATGGATGACATACGTATGCCAGAGGATTCCGGCATTTGTATATCACCAAATAGTGAAGCAAAAAACATAGCCTTCCGCTGCCAGAAAATAGAAAAACACCCTGAGAGGGTGGCATACGTGTACGGCGGGCATCTGCGGGGAGACGAGAAAATCTTAGCGTTCTGAGGCCGCTCGGACCGGGGCAGACGCAGGGCTTCAAGCCCGGAGTCTGAGGAGCGCTGAACCGGGAATTTATAAAAAATTCCTGGTGAATCGCTCCGGTACCCGGTTCGAGCGGCTTCGGAACGGTTAGATTTTCCGTTTTCCCGCAGCCGCCCGCCGTACACGTATGCCACCCTCTCAGGGTGTTTTTCGTCCGTTTTCAATTAATTTACCTGATACACGTCCACATACTGAACGCCGAATGCCAGCGCCTCAGAGTGACTGCCGAAGAACATATCCACATGACCGTATGCGGTTCCTCGGTCTTCTACTGTGTAGACTTGTCCATTGATCATCAGCTTTGTTCCAAACGGCACTCCACCCATAGCAATGGTTCTGCCCGGCGTCGGAGTTGTTCCGCTGGCTGTACCGCCGCCTGCCCATGATCCGCAGCAGATGGAACATGCACAGTATCCGGTTACCCGGAATTTGCCCAGATACGTTCCGCTGGAGGAACTGCTGCTCTCTGTGCTTTCCTGTGCCGAAGCACTTGCTCCGGAACCGGATGTATTGGAGCTCTTATTGGAGCTCTGGCTGCTGCTTGCTGTACTCTGCTGTCTTGCCGCCTCTTCCGCCGCTGCTTTGGCTGCGGCTTCCTCCTCGGCTTTTTTCTGTGCCGCTATCTCTTCTTCTTTTGCCTGTCGGATCAGCCCGTTCAACGTTTCCTGCTGGGCACTGATTTCTGCCATCAGCTCATTCTGGCTTGCCTGCGCGCTGTCAAGCTGTTCACTGTATGTACGGAGCTGCTGATAGGTTGCGGAATACATTTCCTGTACCGCTTCCTGTTTCTGATCGCTCTGTTCCTGCAGGTTTTTGATCTCTTCCTGCTCTTTCAGCACTTCCTGTTCTTTACTCTCTACGGTTTCCACCGTTTCCATGTATGCTTCCAGCATCTCCCGGTCATAGGAGGAAACCTGCTGGATATACTCTGCCCGGTTGAGGAATTCGGAAATATCTCCGGAAGTCAACAAGATTGCCAGATAATTGTTGCTGCTGGAACTTTCATACATATATTGTATTCTGTCCTTCATCGCATTGTACTGTTCCTGCCGCTGTTGTTCCGCTTCCTCCAGTTCCTTCTGAACCTGCTCCAGCTCCTTTTCTTTCTCGCTGTACTGGCTCTGAAGCTGCTCCATTTCTTTCGTTAAATCTTCCAGCTGCTGATTCAGATCTGTCAGATAGGTCTGCGACTGATCTTTTTTGGAATTCAGCTCGTCAATCTGTTCCTGCACGCTTTCCAGTTCAGACTGTGTCTGTGCCTGCTGATTCTGCGCATCAGTGATCTTCTCCTGGGTCGTCGCTCCATAACAGGGAAGCACGCTTGCTGCTGTAAGGATCACGGAAAGAACCAGACTGAATTTTTTCTTGTTTCGCATGTCGTACACCTCATGAATCATAGACCGCTTCTGAAGGATTCTGCTTCAAAAGCACTTCATTTACACAACTTCGCACCCATTATAGCATAGTCTATGGGAAAATGAAAGCTTTTTTTAAATTCCCGTAATATTTCCGTAACATGTCGTCTTATTTTGTTATTAAATTCTGTTCCTTTACTGGAATATCTGAAAACTTGGCAAAGCAGACCATCAGCAGCAGCAATTTCCCGACAGTTCAGTCAGCTGGTCTGTTACGCAGCTGTTCAGTTCTTTCTCCAGCTGCTCTGATACTTATTTTTCAGCACTCCCTGAACCAGCTTTCCCCAGCCCAGCGGAAGACCGCCGACACATACCAGCTTCCAGCCGGAGGGGCTTTTGGTTTCCTCCGGACGAATATTCAGGGTTTCCCCTCTCAGATACCGTTGTGCCCGCTCATTGTCCGGCTCCAGGCAGATGCATTCCTGAAATTCTCCCGCTCCCAGGCTCATCGCCAGCTGCTGGGACGGCTCAAACCGGTCTTTGCGGATTTCTCCCATATACAGACCGTTGCGCAGGAATTTCAGACCTCGTACCGTTTCCGGCAGTTCCGGAACCAGATAGACCTTCTGTCCGCGCAGTTCCATTCGCTCTGCAGGAAAGCTGCGGCTGCAGGGTTTCAGAAATTCTTCAATCAGTTCCCGGTCTTTGCGGGACAATCCGTTCTCCGAACCAACTCCTGCGGCTTTTCCCTTTTTCCCGGCTTTTTTCCGGTCATCCTGTCCCCGGCTCCTCTTTGTTTCCCTCTGCTGGCACTTCACATTCTGTTCCCTGATAATGCCCTGCAGCTTCTCCCGTTCTGCCCGGTTTTCTTCCTGTTCTCCTGACCCCCTTCTGTCCGTAAAGTCTTTTTCCAGAAGCGCCAGAAAGTGCCCTTCCCCATTCATTTTGTGCGGCCAGATGCGGACACAGCGTTTCAACTCAAGGTTTCCGTTTGTCCTTTCCGGATATCCGTCAGAATTTCCGCTGCCCCACTCCGGGCGTCCGGGAGAAAATCCCTCATATTCAGGCAGTGGGATCAGGCGCATCTGCGGAAACTGCTCCAGCGTCCAGGCAATCGTCTGCTCATCTTCACATGGCGCGAACGTACAGGTGGAATACAGCAGCTTTCCTCCCGGGCGCAGCATCCGCACCGCCTGCCGCACGATCTCCCGCTGCTGTCCGGCAAAATACTCCGATTTTTCCGGCGTCCAGTCCCTGGCAACCGCCTGCTCCTTCCGGAACATCCCCTCCCCGGAACACGGCGCATCCACCAGGATCTTGTCAAAATAACCTTCAAAAGCATCCGCCAGCCGTTCCGGCGTCTCATTTGTCACAAAAGCATTGTCGATGCCGAAAACTTCCAGATTATAAAGCAGAGCCTTCGCGCGGGAATTGCTGATGTCATTTGCCACCAGCACTCCTTTTCCTTTCAGCTTTGCCCCCAGTTCCGTCGCCTTGCCTCCCGGCGCCGCGCAGAGGTCCAGCACACGCTCCCCCGGCTCCACAGGCAGACACGCCGCCGGCGTCATCGCACTGGGCTCCTGGAGATAATACGCGCCGGCCGCATACAGCGGATGCTGTGCCGGCCGTACATCCCCTTCATAGAAAAATCCATTCTCCACCCACGGAATTCTTTTTACCGGAAAAATCTTCCGTTCTTCAAATTCCTCCGGTGTCATCTTTCTGGTATTCACACGCAGCCCATACGTCCTGGGCTGTTCATAGGACGCAAGAAACTCCTCATACTCTTCTCCCAGCATCTCCTGCATCCGCTTCAGGAATTCCTCCGGCAAATAGGTCATCGTCTTCTCCTTTCTACTTCCCGCGCAGCCGTTCAGCCAGCTGTACGTTTCCCTTCCCGTTCCATTCATATCCGGAAAATTATACACGAAAATTCCTCAAAAGAAAAGAAAAAAAGATCGAAAATGCAGTCTCAGACCACATTTCCGATCCTTTTTATACTTCAAGATATACTTCGGTGTTTACGCTTATTCTTCCGCTGCAGCCTCTTCTTCCGCCGCAGTCTGCTCATACTTCTCCAGAATGATATTCTGAATCCGCTCTCTCGTCTGAGAATTGATCGGGTGCGCGATATCGCGGTATTCGCCGTCTGTCGCCTTACGGCTGGGCATCGCGATAAACATTCCTTTTTCCCCCTCAATCACTTTAATATCATGCACTACAAATTCGTCGTCGATCGTGATTGAAACCACTGCTTTCATCTTTCCTTCTTTTGCTACCTTGCGTACTCTGACATCTGTAATGTTCATAACCAGCTTCCCCTTTCACCTCGTAATTTAAATGGCATATCTTTCGTTTTTCTCTACTACAATCTTGATCCCATCTTCTCCGCAGTGATAAGAGTTTGCCCGAATCGTATCGCGACTCTCCACAATACAGTTCTCGATGTGTGTATTATCCCCAAGATAAACATCATTCAAAATGATTGAGTTTTTGATCACGCAGTTATTTCCGACATACGCCGTTTTAAAGAGAATCGAATTCTCAACATAACCATTGATGATACATCCGCTCGCCACCAGAGAGTTTTTCACGCAGCTTCCCGGATTGTATTTTGCCGGCGGCAGATCATCAATTTTGGAATAAACCCCCGGATACTCTTCAAAGAAGTATTTCCGCACTTCCGGTTTCAGGAAGTCCATATTGGTCCGGTAGTAATCCTCCACCGATGCGATGTTGCTCCAGTAGGTATCGATCTTGTATCCGTAGATCCGTTTCAGATTCTTATAGCGGATCAGCACGTCATTGACAAAATCGTAACGTCCTTCCTGAGCGCAGCGCTCGATCATCTCGATCAGCTGCCTTCTCCGGATGACATAGATACCTGTGGAGATCACATTGGATCTCGCCATCATCGGTTTTTCTTCAAATTCTTCGATGCGGCAGTCTTCGTTCATTTTCAGTACGCCGAATCGGCTGATGTCTTCCACCTGCTTTGCTTCGGTGCAGACAACCGTGATGTCCGCACGTTTGGCAATATGATATTCCAGAACTTTATTAAAATCAAGCTTGTACACGCCATCGCCGGAAGCGATCACCACATACGGCTCATGGCTGTTTTTCAGCCAGGAAAGGTTCTGATAAATAGCGTCCGCGGTTCCACGGTACCACCAGCTGTTGCCGACGGTTACCGTTGGTGAGAAGACGAACAGTCCTCCCTGTTTCCGTCCGAAATCCCACCATTTGGAGGAATTCAGATGCTCATTCAGAGAACGTGCGTTATACTGTGTCAGGACTGCTACCTTCTGAATATGAGAGTTTGTCATGCTGCTCAGCGCAAAATCAATGCTCCGGAAGCTTCCCGCTATGGGCATGGCTGCAACGGCTCTCTTATTGGATAACTCTCTCATCCTGTTGCTGTTTCCACCTGCCAGAATTATTCCCAATGCTCTCATATTATTCACCATCCTTCTCTACGATTGCACCGCCGCTTGGCAGCTCGCCGTTTGGATAATCCTCTGCAGTGGTCACGCCGGAAATGCATACATTCTTTCCAATCTTTACATTGTCCGGAATCACCGCATTTTCTCCGACGGTCACCAGTCCGAAGGAATAGATTTTCGGTTTCAGCACGTTCGGCGCTTCCTCGCCTACGCCCATGACAACATTGGCACCTACTTTGACATTCTCTGCAATAATCGCCTTGTCGATCGTAGTTCCTTCTCCGATCTGACTGTGACGCATGATAATCGAATCCCGGATCACAGCGCCCTTTTCAATCTTTACGTCTGCCCCTATAACAGAATTATGTACTTCTCCGTAAATTTCAGCGCCTTCACCGATAATGCTGCGCTCTACCGTAGCTTCGGCTGCAATGTACTGCGGGCGGATGATATCACCCTTGGTGTAGATCTTCCAGAATTCCTCATACAGGTTGAATTCCGGAATAATATCGATCAGCTCCATATTGGCTTCCCAGTAAGAGCCCAGGGTTCCTACATCTTTCCAGTATCCGTTGAATTCATAAGCAAACAAACGCTTACCGTTGTCCTTGCAGTACGGAAGAATATGTTTTCCAAAGTCACAGCCCTGCTGATCCTTCAGCGCCTGTAAAGACTCCTTCAGTACCGGCCAGCTGAAAATATAGATGCCCATGGACGCAAGGTTGCTTCTCGGATGCTCAGGTTTTTCTTCAAAATCTGTAATCTTTCCGTTTCCGTCTGTAATCATGACACCGAAACGGCTTGCCTCCTCAATCGGTACCGGCATACATGCGATCGTAACGTCCGCATTGTTTGCCTTGTGATAGTCCAGCATTACTTCATAATCCATCTTGTAAATATGATCACCGGAGAGGATCAGGACATAGTCCGGATTATAAGTCTCCATATATGCCATATTCTGATAAATCGCATTCGCTGTACCGCTGTACCACTCGCTGCTTGTACTTTTTTCGTATGGCGGCAGCACGGTCACTCCACCAACGTTTCTATCCAGATCCCACGGAATACCGATTCCAATATGGGTATTAAGGCGTAATGGCTGGTATTGTGTCAAAACACCTACTGTATCAATGCCTGAATTGATACAGTTGCTGAGCGGAAAATCGATGATCCGATATTTACCGCCAAATGCTACTGCCGGCTTTGCAACTTTTTCGGTGAGCACACCGAGTCTGCTTCCCTGGCCGCCGGCTAACAGCATCGCTATCATTTCTTTCTTAATCATGCAATCACCTCTTGTCGTATATATAGGATGCTTTGATTATAGCATAAACTCTCATAATTGTGAACATTTTTAATATATTTCGTGGAATTAATTCTTACATTTTATGACTTTTCACCTATTATTTTTTTCTTTCCAAAGCTTGCTTTACATGCTTTTTACATTTTTCGACAATTTATGAATCGTTTTATTTATGTTTTTATCAATTTTTACCAGTTTCTTTCTTTTCATCCGAAAAAAGCAATCTTTCCAACCGATTTTTCTCCCTTTTTTCACGTTCCGCGAAACCGTTTCTTCCTATTAAATGATGTCCATAATCTGCAATTATATAAATCTTTACACAATTTCTTCAATTATCTCAAAGCAGACAGAAAACAATTTTCAAACACGCTCCAGGCTGGATTTTTTTTCTAAACCTGTGTATAATCATATCAGAAGTTAGCAAAACAAGATCAAGGAAACAAATCAAGGAGAAATCATGTATACCGTAGATTTTACAACACCTATCCATATCCATTTCATAGGAATCGGCGGCATCAGTATGAGCGGACTTGCCGAAATTTTATTAAAGGAAGGATTTCAGATTTCCGGCTCTGATGCCAAAGAAACGCCTCTGACCGACCATCTGTCCGGGCTTGGGGCCAGTATCCAGTATGGACAGAGATCATCCAATATCACCGACGATATCGATCTGGTCGTATATACCGCTGCCATCCATCCGGACAATCCGGAATATCAGACAGCCATTGCGAAACAGATTCCAATGCTGACCAGAGCGGAACTGCTGGGCCAGATCATGAAAAACTATGACACACCCATCGCCGTCGCAGGAACCCACGGAAAGACCACAACCACTTCGCTGCTCTCCCATATCCTCCTGGCGGGGGACTGTGACCCGACCATCAGTGTCGGCGGCATCCTTCCGTCTATTGGAGGAAATATCCGTGTGGGAAACTCGGAAACTTTCCTGACCGAAGCCTGTGAGTACACCAACAGCTTTTTAAGCTTCTTCCCGAAAATCAGTGTTATCCTGAATATGGATGCTGACCATCTGGATTTCTTCAAGGATATCGAAGACATCCGCCATTCTTTCCGGAAATTTGCGGAACTGCTTCCGGAAGACGGAGCGCTGATCATCAATGCGGATACCCCTGAATATCAGACCGTTACCGCCGGACTGAACTGTAAAGTACTGACCTACGCACTGGAAAATACCAAAGAAGCCGACTATACAGCAGAAAATATTGTCTTTGACGGATTCGCACACCCATCTTTCGACTGCATCTGTCACGGCGAAAACATTGGCCGTTATTCCCTGAAAGTACCAGGAATCCACAATGTCTCCAACGCACTGGCAGCCATCGCCGTAGCCCGCGAACTGGGACTTCCGGCAGAGGCAGTACATAACGGATTTTCCACTTTTACAGGAACCGACCGCCGTTTCCAGTACAAAGGAACCGTAGGAAATGTAACGATTATCGATGACTACGCCCATCATCCGACGGAAATCGAGGCAACCTTGAAAGCTGCTTCCGACTGTCCGCACAAGACAACCTGGTGCGTCTTCCAGCCGCACACTTATACCCGCACAAAAGCTCTGATGGATGAATTTGCCAAAGCCCTGACCCTGGCGGACCACGTTGTCCTGGCGAAAATCTATGCGGCAAGAGAGACCGACACCCTGGGCATCTCCTCCGGAGATTTACAGAAAAAAATCATTGAGCAGGGAACCCCCTGCGAATATTTTGAAACCTTCGATGAAATCGAAAACTATCTGCTGGAAAACATCTCCCCCGGCGATCTTCTGATCACCATGGGCGCCGGAGACATCGTAAAAGTGGGTGAAAACCTGCTCGGCATGTAACTGCGCCATGGCAGAACATAAGCCCCGGCAGTGGACATCCGCGTCCGCTGCCCGGGGCTCTTTTTGTCTATAGCGCTCCAAGAAAATATTGCAGCGGATTCAGCACATCAGAACTCGAAATCCAGCGTCAGCCAGCTTCGACGTACCCCGGTACGCCTTCAGCCGTCTTCCTTGTCTTTCGAGCCCCGCTGTCCTGTCTCCACTGCAATATTTTCTTGGAGTGCTATAAACAAAATTTAAAGACATTTATCCACATTATCCACAACTTTATACACATTTTTCTGCCTTCACCTCTGTGGATTACATGTGCAAAGTTAAGTTTACATAATTTTAACACCTCATTTCGCAAAAATCCTTTAAAATACAATACTTTTCGACATTTCTCCCCAAAACAGGTTGATAATAACGATTCCCGGAAAGTTTTCCTCCCCATTATCCACATTATCCACACAGACTGTTTTCACACTTCCCATAACACAAGCTCCGGGATTTCCCCAGAAATTCTTCCATTCCATATGCCTTGTCCGATTATTCGGCGAGCGCTATACCAGAAATCAGCCAGGGGCAGGTGGGATGGGTGGACAGCGGGCATCTGCAAGGACATGAGAAAATCTTAGCGTTGCAAAGCCCCGGAGGACGGGACAGACGCAGGGCTACACGCCCGGAGTCTGAGGAGCACTGAGGTGGGAAAGCATAAAGCTTTCCCGCCGAATTGCTCCGGTGCCCGTCCGAAGGGGCTTTGGAACGGTTAGATTTTCCATGCCCTTGCAGCCGCCCGCTGTCCACCCATCCCACCTGCCCCAGGCTGATTTCGTCCGCCGCCAAAAAAACAGCCCCGTGGAAATTTCCCCAAAAGTATTCACTTGTTGAAAAATCTGTGTTATACTGGCGGTGTAACGACTTCTGCGCCGCTGCGGATACCCCCTCCGCGCGCAGGATCAACAAATACCTGTGGATTCTGACTTCAAGAAAAACCAGGTATTTTTCATTTTAGAAACGAATACAGAAATACAGGATGGTGTTTTCATGCATACATTTACGCTACAGGATGAACGCGTTTCGCAGGCGACAGCGGTCCCGGATCTTTTTCTGGACTACTATATGCCCTCCGCGAACGGAGAGTTTGTCAAGGTTTATCTCTATCTGCTGCGGGCTGCGGGCTGCCGTGAGGTCAGTGTCAGTCTTTCTTCGATTGCAGATTTCTTTTTCTGCACCGAAACGGATGTGGTCCGCGCGCTGAAATACTGGGAGAAAACCGGTATCCTCGCTCTGTCTTTCGACGCCGGCGGGATTGTCACAAAGATCCGTCTTCTTCCTCTGAAGGTTCCAGGGCAGGTGCAGACTGCACCAAAACAGGAAGCGGCACTGAAAACAGCGGCTGTTACCACAGAGCCATCCTCTGCCTCTCCAAAGACAGTTCTGGCAAAAGAAGCGCCAAAGCCCAAGCAGCTTTCCTCCAGCCGCATCCAGGCACTGAAGGAAAACGAAGAGATCCGGCAGCTTCTCTTTTTGTCAGAACAGTATCTTGGACGCACGCTGAGCCCTGCAGATGTCAACCGTCTTCTTTATTTTTATGACGAGCTGCACTTTTCCGCAGAGCTCCTGGAATATCTGGTGGAATATTGCGTCTCTAAGGGCAGCACCAGCCTCCACTACCTGGAAAAAGTCGGGATTGCATGGCACGAAGCCGGCATCACCACAGTGGAGATGGCAAAACAGGAAACCACCACATACAACCGGAAATATTTTCCGATCCTGAAAGCCTTCGGCATCCGCAACCGCAACCCGATCCCGAAAGAGATCGCAGATATGGACCGCTGGCTCAATGACTACGGATTTTCCCAGGAACTGATCGCAGAAGCATGCGCCCGGACGATCGCCCAGACCGGCCAGCCAAGCTTCAGTTACGCTGAAGGGATCCTTTCCAAATGGAAATCCCAGAACGTGCGGTCGCTCCAGGATATTCAGGCGCTGGACGAACAGCACCGGAAAAACCAGAAGACTGCCTCCAGAGACAGTTCTTCCCAGAAACCGGTGTCCAACCGTTTCAACAATTTCCATCAAAGAGAGTATGATTATGAGAAGCTGGAGCAGCAGCTTCTGAACCAGTGATAATGCAAAGGAAGTAACATGGCACTTACCAATCCACAATACGATTCTATCATGCGCATGTATAACCGCCGGCAGCTCCAGCACCGTCATGAACTGGAAGAACGCCGGAAGACTGCATACGCAAAAATTCCAAGGCTTCCGGAAATCGACGGAGACATCGCTTCGATCAGTGTACAGAAAGCCCGCGATATGCTCAACGGCGGTCCCCATGCGGGACTGGACCTGCGCGCAGCCATTGCCGAATTGGCGCAGGAACGCACGGCGCTGCTGGTTTCCAACGGATTCCCCGCGGATTATCTGGAGCCTTCTTACGACTGTCCGCTCTGCCGGGATACCGGGTATATCGACGGCAAAAAATGCGTATGCTTTAAGAAAGCAGAGGCATCGCTCCTTTATACCCAGTCGCGGCTGGATGAGATTCTGGACAAAGAGAATTTCGACACTTTTTCCCTGGAATATTATTCCGACGATATCATAAACAATGCGACCGGCCTTACATCCAGACAGACGGCTCATGCCGCTTTGCAACGCTGCCGTTCCTTTACGGAAACCTTCGGCATCCAATTTGACAATCTGTTTTTCTATGGAGATACAGGCGTCGGAAAGACCTTTCTTTCCCACTGTATCGCCAGGGAACTGCTGGACCGGTCTTTCTGCGTGATCTATTTCACCGCTTTCGACCTGTTTGAGCTCTTTGCCCGCCATACTTTTTCCGGCTCCGACGAGGCAAAGGAGGTACACAGCAACATTTTCAACTGTGATCTTCTGATCATTGATGATTTAGGTACGGAACTGACCAACAGCTTTGTCGCTTCCCAGTTGTTCCTCTGTATCAACGAGCGGATTCTGAGGAAGAAATCAACGATCATCTCCACGAACCTGACACTGGACCGGTTCGCAGAGACTTATTCAGAGCGTACCTTTTCAAGGATATCCAGCAACTATACGATTATCAAGCTGTTCGGCAGCGATATTCGTATCCAGAAAAAACTTTTGGGAGGAAAATGACCATGAGTCAAAAAAACGAAGGAAATTTTAAAACACTGCCTGTAGGCCGTCTGGGGATTATTCCCCTGACCAGCTGCCTTGCTCTCGGCAAAAAAGTAGACAATTATCTGGTTGAATGGCGGATCGGCCGGGGTCGGGGCAACGCCGGAAATGAAAACTATGTCGCAGAATACGAAGGTTATGAGCGAAGCAGTTATATTATGCAGTCTCAGACCCCGCGTTTCGGATCCGGAGAGGCGAAGGGCGTAATCAGCGAATCCGTCCGCGGAGATGATATTTATATCCTGGTGGATGTATGCAACTACAGCCTGACCTATTCCCTGTTCGGGCACAGAAATCATATGTCCCCGGATGATCACTTCCAGGATCTGAAGAGAGTCATCGCGGCAATTGGCGGAAAAGCGCGCCGGATCAATGTCATCATGCCGTTCCTCTATGAAAGCCGCCAGCACAAACGTTCCGGCCGCGAGTCTCTGGACTGCGCACTGGGGCTGCAGGAACTGGTAAATATGGGGGTGGAAAACATCATTACCTTCGACGCCCACGATCCAAGAGTCCAGAACGCAATCCCGCTTCATGGCTTTGAGACGATCCAACCCGCCTACCAGTTTATCAAAAACATCCTGCGCAACGCGCCGGATATGAAGATTGACAGCGATCATCTGATGGTCATCAGCCCGGACGAGGGTGGTATGGGCCGTGCCATCTATATGGCAAACAACCTTGGCGTTGACATGGGTATGTTCTACAAGCGCCGCGATTATTCCACCATTGTGGACGGACGTAATCCGATCGTGGAGCACGAATTCCTCGGTTCCTCCGTGGAAGGCAAGGATATGATCATCATCGACGATATGATCTCCTCCGGAGACAGTATGATCGAAGTGGCAAAACTGCTGAAAGAGCGCAAGGCACGCAATATCTATATGTGCGCGACCTTCGGTCTGTTTACCAGCGGACTGGAACGGTTTGACCGTGCTTATGAGGAGGGACTGTTCACAAAAGTCCTGACCACCAATCTGGTATACCAGACACCGGAGCTTCTGGATCGTCCGTACTATGTAAGCTGCGATCTGAGCAAATATATTGCCCTGATCATCGATACTCTGAACCATGACGCTTCCATCAGCGGACTGTTGAATCCGGCGGAACGTATCCAGAAAGTTCTGACCAAATTCCGGAATCACGAGAAAATCTGACCTTGTGAAAGATGCAACTGTTCTGCCAGCAGAGCGGCTGCATCTTTTTTTCAATCCCTTTTGTAAACATTTTGTAAAACTATTAACTTTTTGTGCAACTTCACCAATATTTTCTCCCGATTTTCCACATATAATTTCCTCTGTTTTGTTTGAAAGCCAATGCACCCTATGTTATACTAGTAACAATGAACAAAACAAGAGGGTGCAGGAAAGTGAAATTGTTGAACATGCCAAAGGCTTCCGCCGAACACTCAAGGTTATGCCCGGATGGTACCAACAATGTTTCCGGTTCCCAAAACGCAACACCCGCGGTCAAGGAATTATTTACTTAAGGGAGGAAAGCAACTCATGACAAAATCAAAAATCACCTCAAACATTAAGCCATTAAAATGGTACAATGTTTTCGGCTACGGCTGCGGCGACGCAGGCGGATGTATTACCGTAGGTCTGATCTGGTCCTATATGACCCGCTACCTGCAGGTACACCTGGCAGTAAATCCTGCCATCCTGGCAACCATACTTCTGATCTGGAACGTCTGGGATGCCGTAAACGACCCGCTGATGGGCGCCATCATGGACATTGTGTTCGCACGCTCCAAACACGGAAAAGACAAGTTCCGCCCCTGGATCCTTGCCTCCATCCCCGTGCTGCTCTTCGGAACCATCGGTTTCTTCCTCGTTCCGGCTCACCTGGGCGGCGGCTGGGCAATGGTTATCGCCCTGTTCTGTCTGAAGATCGTCAGCGAGGCAGGTTACACCATGATGAACATCGCCATGGGAAGTTTGCTGGGCGCTATGTCCACCAATGACACCGAGCGTGCTACCCTTTCTTCCGCACGTGGAATGGGATCCACTCTGGGCAACGCGGTTACCGGCGTCATCGTTCCTCAGCTGATTGCCCGTTTCGGCGACAATGCACAGGGTTACGGCTACACCGCACTGGTTGTTGTTCCTCTGGGCGTTATCATCGTCTTCACACATTACATGCTGACGGTAGAGCGCAATACCAGCGCACAGCAGCAGACACAGCAGGATAATAAACAGTCAAAACTGAACATCAAAGATATCTGGGGTATCTTCGCCAAAAACCGTGCGTTCCTTGCTCTGGTTATCCACTCTCTCGCCGTCAACGGCGTTCAGGCTCTGGGTACCGGTATGGCAAGTTATATGTACGCGGACGTTCTGGGCGATGTCGGTCTGCAGAGCAGCGCATCCATGCTCAGTACAATCATCCAGGTAGGAATTCTGATCCTTGCCCCGATCCTTACCAGAAAATGGCATATGGTTTCCATCATCCGTGTCTGCCTTGTCGGCGGTATTGCCGTAGATGCCGGATTGCTGGCCTATATGTTCATGGTAGGCTGGGCACCGAATCCATGGATTTATGTCATTGTTTACTCTATCGGCGCCGGTCTGGTTGTTATGTCCGTACAGATGCAGTGGGGTCTGGTTGCTGAAGCAATCGACTACAACGAATACAAAACAGGCAAACGTTCCGAGGGTACCATTTATGGTTTCTTCAGTCTGTCCCGCCGTGCAGGCAGCACAATCGCCGGTTCTATCACCGTACTTCTGATCGCTGCGATCGGCTATAATCCGGAACTCACCGCTCAGGGCGTGAGCCAGTCTGCTACTACCATCACTGGTATCGCAGCATGCAACGTAGCGTTCCCGCTGGTAGGCGCTCTGCTGAGCTTCTGCTGCTTCACCTTCATCTGGAACCTGAAAGGTGATCTGCGCAACAAGATTCAGGCTTGGAAAGAAGGCAACGGTCCTTCCGAATATGAATTAAATAAATAAACCACATACATACTTGACATTATATTTGATCGCTAGGTGAAAACAAAGGGCATACCCCGTGAGGTAAAAACTTCTCACGGGGTATGCCCCTCTTTTAACTATTTCCTCCGCTGGCGTTCCAGAAAATGGATGAAAAAAACATTAAAAAAAGTATTTTTTGAATGAAATTCCTCTTGTCAATCGTATTACTGTTGAAAAGAAAAAGTAAAGCACAACCTGATGACGCATCCAATGCGCCGGGAAGGAGGAAGTTATGAAAAAATTACCAATTATCTTAACAGCCGCAGTAATCACAACGGTTCTCGGCGGAACCGCGGCTCTTGCGGCCGGAAACAACAGCCGGAACGCATACGGATCCGAAAATCAGAAGACCCCCGTATATTCCTGTACTTACTGTGAGGATTCTTCTCACTGCTTTACCGATGCGGAGGGAGATGGAATCTGCGATCATTTTACCGGTTCCACCAGTCAAGGCACTTCTATAACTTCAAGCAGCGCCGCGGCAGGCAATGGCTGTGGCCATCATTCGCAATCCTTTGCATGTCCTGCATGGCAGCATCACACAGAAAACAATTGTCGCTCTGACGGCGGGTACGGACATCGATATCATCATTGAGGGTAGGGAAAACCAGACATGCGAAGTGAGGAAGAGGCAAACAGAGCTATCGAGCGGTACGCAGATACCGTCCGGCGGATCTGCATGGTACATCTGAAAAATTATGCGGATACGGAACACAGTGAACTGCTGGACGCCGTTCTTTCTCTGCCGGAAAAATATAAAAATGTTGTATACCTCTATTATTATGAAGAATATTCTGCTGCGGAGATCAGCAGGATCCTGAAGAAGAACGTAAACACTGTCTACACGCTGCTCACACGCGCCAGACATCTTCTGAAACAAGAACTGGAGGGATGGACTGACAATGCTTCCGCCGGATCATATCCGTGGAAGGCTACAACGACGACGGAGATTCCCTTGCAGACGCCCTTGACCTCAAATATCTGGATTACATGGATGCCCTGGACCGCATCCTGAAAAGTGACACGGTCGAGACGCTTCTGGCCGGGGACGACGTACTTTCTCTGACTGTCGCCGGAGAATCGGAAACACAGAATCAGGAAGTGCTCCAGGATGTGGAAGCGTCTGTATCCGACTATTCCAACGTTCACTGCCATTCGGGCAATATCGAGAAAGTACACGAGGCGCATTCCTGCGGCATGTCTTTCGGAAAGTATCAGGCGTTCCAAATCTTACAGGAACTGGATCCCTCTGTGACTCCCGAGGACGTACAGGATCTCTCCATGCGTGAGATCTGGAACCGGATCCGGCAGCTTTCCGGTGATTCGTCGGATTCTTCCGATACCTCCGGGACAGAAAACACTTCCGGCTCAAACGGCTGCTCCGACGTCCCGGCAGAATCAGACGACGACTGCAGTTTCAGCGATTCCCAGATGAGGAACGGCGCGGGTAATTCCAATGCAGGAAACTCCGGCAGCGGACATCATCACAGGGAACACCATGAGTCATAAACTCCGGATACCGATCATTTTCATTCGGAAAACGGTTGCAGATTTCGTTTGTTTCTTTTCTTCCCGTCCATGAATTTTCTGTCCCCAGATGATAGGGACAGATATCTCTGCATTTGTGGCAGTAAATATTCCAGGACTTTGTTTTCTGATCATCACCAAATGCATATTCCCAGCAGACCGTCTGCTCCATTTCAGAATTCTCCAGTGCGTGTACCGGACAGATCTCTACACAACGACCGCATAAATCACAGATCGATTCCTTTCTTTCATCCGGTTCTAACTCCTGTTCACACAGAACAGCGCCCAGCCAGACCATACTGCCAAATTCCGGAGTGATCAAAAGCGAATGTCTTCCAATCGTTCCAAGCCCTGCAGCCTGAGCCGCATGCTTTAGGGAGACTACAGAACGCCACCTTCCTGTTGTCTCATCCCACTGACTTTCATTGACAGGGATTGGAACACATACAATACAGAAACTATCTTGAAGAACAGGGAATGGACGAAACGCAAATTGACGAATACAGTTCCTTACCGCTGGTCATCATCGATTACAATGCGGACAGAGAAAGTCCTTTTTTCAATACTTGTAACTTTAATGCCGGCAGAGCCGCATTATGGGAACATGCCATGGGCTGATCGATTATGAGTAATCGTCCAAAGTCGCTATTTTACAAAAAAAGTCGCAGAATTCCATGCAAACTTTTTTTCACTCCTGTAAAATAAAAGAAAAAACATACAGGAGGTATCTGCGTATGTCATTGATTGAAACCATCTGTCTGGATCAGATCATCCCGCGGGACGCCGTGGTGCAGGAACACCGGGTAACCAGGAGGAGCGGCTGTTTTTCCGGTTTGGTCTGCTGCCCCGCTTTAAGACCAGGATCTGTCTGGACTTAAGTCTTCTGGATAACCGGACCATTTACACCAACCGCACACCGGGTCTGCTGAAACTGGTCGTACACGGCCAGAGAACGGAACGCAGCCAGGTGGAACGCTTTGAACTCGGCGTGAAAAGTACATTCCATGACGTAAGGATCCGGATGGAAAATTTTTATCTCAGCGATGCGGAGCCGGAAACTTATCCCACACCGAACCGGAAACTGGTGGACGAATTCGGACAGTGGAAAAACCATTCATGGCCCGGAAAAATTACCAGTCTCGACGAACTCCGGAAAACCATGGACCAGAATCTCGGTCCTGCCGCTTACCCATTCCCTTCCTGGAACCGCTGGGGCGGAGATTCCAACCGAAAACTGAAAAACGGAACAGGATTTTTTCCACCTTTAAAACGCCAGACAGCCGATGGCATCTGACGAATCCGGACGGATGCGATTACTTTTCCCTGGGTCCCTGCGGCACCCGCGCCGGCGAGGAGGGAAGAATCGACGCTTTCGAAAAAAACTGCGACTGGCTTCCCGAAAAAGAAGATCCCATATATGGAGAATATTTCCGGGAAGATACCATGCGGCGTTCCGCTTATATGGAACCGGAGCATTTCCGGATGTTCTCTCGGAAGAGTATGCGGAAAATTCCAGGATCTATGCCAAAGGGCTGGAAAACTGGAAAGACGACCCATGGCTGATCGGCTATTTTCTTCGCAACGAGCCGGAATTTAACTTTGTGGAGAACCTGAAGATCGCGGATGAAGTGCTTCGCAATCCGGCGGATACCTGCTGCCGCCGCGGACTGATTGGCTTTTTACAGGAGAAATACCAGCAGATTGAAACCTTAAACAATTCCTGGGGCAGTTCTTTTGACAGTTTTGACGCACTGCAAAATCCGATAGAAAAATGTTCCGAGGAATATCCGGGATCTTTCGATGATATCCGGGAGTATTCCCGTTTTCTGGTGCGGGAATATATCCGCATTCCATCGGAAGCCTGCCGCAAAACAGACCGGAATCATCTGAATCTCGGACTCCGGTGGTCGAAAGCGGATAACCCGGATATGATGGTCGGCTGGGAATATTTTGACGTATTCTCCATCAACTGTTATGATTTCGATCCCTCGACAGATATGGATTTTGTGAAAAACGCGGGCGTCGATCTGCCGATCCTGCTGGGAGAATATCACTGCGGCGCGCTGGACCGCGGTCTTCCTGCCACTGGTCTGAAAGGCGTGGAAAATCAAACCGAACGGGCGAAAATGTGGCGGTATTATGTGGAGCATGCGGCAGCCCATCCCTATGGCGTCGGCGCCCACTGGTTCCAGTATAACGATCAATTCTGCCTGGGAAGATTTGACGGGGAAAATTATCAGATCGGAATGGTGGACGTATGTATGCAGCCGTATCCGGAACTGATGGAAGCAGTGAAGAAATCTTCGGAGGCACTGTATGCAGTGAAAAACGGCGAACAGGAACCATTTGACGAGGAACCTGTCTCCATTCCAATGATAGGATATTAAATTTTTACAACAGACAGTCAAAAACGATCCGGTCAGGCGATACGTATATACGTTGCCTGACCGGATCAGTTTCCAAGTTAAACATTTTTCCTTATCTTCCGATACACCTTGTCCGTTTCCTCCCAGTCTTCCCGGCTGGCAGTTCCGCCGTAGCGGGCTTTCCGGTAGAGTTCCGTCAGCTTTTCCACCGCTTCTTCTGTGTCTGAGAGCGACTTTTCTTTCCATTTTCCTGCAATGTCGCCGCTCGTCTCTCCGGGGGCAGGTTCCTGGCCGCTGCTTCGATAAAGCTTCAGAAACTTCCGGTATCTCTCCCGGATCAGCCTTACATATCTTGCATCCCTGTTTTTCTTCTTTGTCTCACCGGGCGGATGCTCCAAAAAACGGACCGTATCTTCCTTTTCCACTCCCGCTTTCTTTTCTATCGGCTGTTTTCTCATCAGCCAGCGGAAAAAGAGGACAAGAACCACAATCAGTACAGCCGCGCCCACTGCCATCAGGATCGTCGGTCCGATCTGGTTTCCTGAGGATTCTATCACCGGAGGCGCTGCCCCCTGATCCTGCCCCTGGAATCCCTCCATGACTGAATCCAGAGCCGCATGATCCAGCCCTGCTCTCTGCAGCAGCCAACGCAGACCGTATAAGATTCCTGCGACCACAGAACCAATCGCTGTACTGACCGCCAGAAAAAGAGGCACGATCAAATACTCATACACCGCTCCCAGAAACGCTGCGCATCCCTGCAAGATTTCCTGATTGCTGAGCATCCACGCCGCCGCTGCCAGAATCCCGACCGTCAGGAAGTTCCTGACCTGAAATTCTCGCTGCCTACGGATCTTTTCCTCATGGCGCAGGGAGCGCAGCAGAAGAAACGAAGCGGACAGTTCCAGGAACGCCATTGGCACCGTGGCAGATACCAGTTTCTGATATTGTCCGAAAATCAGAAAAACAATCGAAAATCCCAGACAGATTTTCCAGAAAATGGACAAAAGATCCGCCTGACGGTACCAGGATAAAGAATCATCCTTTTTCCATAATTCCGCTGCCACATAAATGACTGCCGGAAGATTCAAAATCCTGTCCGCCGCCGTTCCGAACAGCAGAGGCAAAAATGCCAGAAAGATTCCCAGAAGACGCACGCCCCGAACGTTCCAATGCTTTACAGCGATTCCGAAATCGAGACACAGGACAAGAATCCACAGAATCCGAATCCCGCCTCCAACATATTCCGCAGCAAAGCCCGCGAACGCATAGTAAAAGGACAGATCCGTCAGCATTTTCAGTGTATACAGTAAAATCATCCCGGTCACCTGTCCTTTCTTTCCATTTCTTCGCACTCTGTCATTGCCGAAAGAATCAGAAGGTTTCCCTGCTCTGATCTCCCCGCAGAACTGCCGTATCCTTCGACGGTTTCTTTTCCCGGAGTAAGAAACACGATTCCCCGGGACATCTCCCCTGCCATTCGTTCCCGCTCCTCCGCCTCCCGGATCAGGCGTTCCATGGAATCTGCCGCTTTTGCCATCCCTCTTCCCAGACATTCCAGAACCGTCAGAAAATGCACCTCGCCAAGCCCTTCTCCCACGTCAGCATCCACATTGAGCCCGCCTGCCTGCACGGCGTTTGTCCGAAATCGATACGGGATCCTTTGCTTTTCCAGCGCCGCACATACGGTCCTCGCTGCCGAAAAGCACCATTCCGCCCGCTCCTCCGTAAGCATGGGAGAATCCAGATTGAGAAGAACCATAACGGAAGCCTCCGTCGTATAATCATACTGATTCACCATCCAGCTGCCCCGACGTGCGCTCTGTTTCCATGAAATCATTTTCATCGGCTCCCGTCCTGTATATTCCCGAAATCCCACCGTCAGAACCGGATCTTCATACAGGAACCTCCGCACAGAGAGATCTCCCAGAAAACTTCCCATCACCTGAGAAATCTCCGGTTCACTGATTTCCCTGGGCGCCACAACGATTTCTCGGTACTGCTCCATGGTTTTTGTCTTTTCTCTCAGTCCAAGAAAATCTCCTCCGGCAAGCTCCGGATGGCCAAGGACGTATCTCCCCCGCTCCCGGACAGCCACCGGAATACGAAACTGAACTTCCTGATAAGCCCTCAGATCCGCAGTTCCCGTAAAGAGCGCCCCGCCCCGCACGGCATCTCCGGAAATATGTTCGTCCTGCTGCTGCACATAGATCGGTTCCCGAAAAAATTCTTCCACTTTCACGAAAGGCACATAATGGCTACTCATATTCCTGACGGACACCACGACGTCAAAGGGATCCTCCGGATCCACGATCTTCCGTTCCGGCCAGTAATCACTGCGGAGCATCTTCAGACTGCATTGAAATACCCGCATCTGGACTGCCAGCGCAAGAAGGAGCAGCAGGATCAGAAATAAGAGCGTCATACATTCTCCAACGGTACCGGAATCTTTTCCAGCATTTTTATAAAATAGTCCAGAGCCGCTGCAGTCCTGCCCTGATTGCCCTCCGCAACCCGATGCGCCAGCACATGGGGCGCCATGGCCTTAACATCTTCCGGAATCACATAATCTCTGCCGTCAAAGGCAGCCGTTACCTGCGCCGCCTTGTACAGCGCGATGGCTCCCCTGGTGGAAACTCCGTGGAGGAAATGACTGTCTCTGCGGGTTTCCTCAATGATATTCATCAGATAATCCAACACCTCATCCGGCATCCGGACCTCCGTATAAGCCTGACAGACATAATCTGTCTCTTCCTTCGTCACCACCTGGTTCAGGCCTTCGATGATCTCCACTGAAGATGCCGGCCGCTTCAGAACCTGCTTTTCCTGTTCCCGTTCCATATAACCCAGAGAAAGTTTCATAAAAAACCGGTCAATCTGCGCGTCCGGAAGAGGAAAGGTTCCGTAGGATTCCAGCGGATTCTGTGTCGCCATCACCATAAACGGCTCCTGGAGAACCGTGGTGACGCCGTCCACGGTAATCTGCCGTTCCTCCATAGCCTCCAGCAGGCTGGACTGGGTCCTTGGCGTCGCACGGTTGATCTCATCCGCAAGGATCATATTGGAAAACAGCGGACCCTGCCGGAATTGGAACTCTCCGGTCTTCTGATTGTAGAAATTGATTCCGGTCAAATCCGACGGCAGCAGATCCGGCGTGAACTGAATCCTCTGAAATCCGCCTCCGATGGTTTTGGCAAACGCACGAAGGAGCATCGTCTTTCCTGTTCCCGGAAGATCCTCCAGCAGGATATGCCCGGAACAGACAAAACAGGTCAGGACCAGCTGGAGTACATCTTCTTTTCCGACAATGACTTTGCTGCAGTTTTCTATTACTTTCTTTCGATATTCCTGGTATTTGGATGGGATCATAGGCTTTTTCTCCATTTCTTGTTTTCTTTCTGTTTTACTTTGATTTTTTCGGTATTTGCAAGATTTTAAGAAGATTTTATCACAGCTTCCATTATAATTCCATGACGTTTTCGGTTATTTTTTGAGAATCATTGCTTCACTTCTGTTTACTCACGGAATATTCAAAAATATCGACACTAAATTTAAACGATTCAGGCAGCTGAACTGTTACAAAAACAAGCAGTAAAGTTCAGAAAATAATGCTTTTTCTCCAAAGAAATGATATAATTTATATAATCAATGTACAGCGCATCGATCGGAGGAGGAATCTGTTATGTATGAAGAAGTATTCTGGGGTGTTTTCATTGTGGTTACCATATTGGCTGTCGTCGGTCTTGTTCTGGTTGTCCTCCGGAAAAAAGGAAAGGCGAAACCCTTTCTGAACCTGGGTTCTTCCGGACTGGAACTGGTCAGCGGAGACAAAAGCCTTTTTATCGCTGTCATCGTAGGCACTGTTATGCTCAACCAATATTCTCTGCTTCTGGCAATCGCCTATGCCGCTGTTTTCCTGGCTCTGTATCTTCTGATTCTGATAAAATTCAAATAGAAGAAGGAGGTTATCAGATTATGTGTGAAATCAGCGAAAAGTGGTTCCGGGAAGGGGAAGAACAGGGAAGAATAGAGGGCGCCCGTAAAACGGCATTGGAACTGAAGAAAATGGGGCTCCCTCTTGATAAAATCGCAAAAGCAGTCAACTTCAGTGTAGATACCGTGACGCAATGGCTGACCGAAAGCCCGTCTGTCACAAAGTAAAGACAGCGGACATGTTTATGGGATGTGTATTCTTTACACATCCCATATTTTTTTCAGTCTTTCTCCGCCGCAGCCGAGCGCGCTCTTTTCTCAGTCTCCTGTAAAAAGAATCCTTTCACCGTTGGATGCACCACCAGCACTGCCGCTATGATCATGGCTGCCGCGCAGTGCACTACAATTAACATCCGTGGATCGGCATAAACACACAGCACACCGCCTGCGAAATTTCCCAGAGGCGATATCGCCATTCCCAGCGTTGTCTTGGTGGCCGATACTTTTCCTCGGTACTCCACCGGTGTCTGCGCCATCAGCGTTGCATTCATGACCGTATTGAATACGAACTGAAATCCGAACGCCAGAAAGAAACTGATCAGAATCGCCGCATATTGATTAAGAAATACTCCGGCTCCAATGCTTGCCGCAAACAGCAGCAAAGTTACAAGATACACTCTGTATTTCTGTTCTGTCCGTATGGTAATAACCGTGAGAACCGCCATGCCCGCAACCAGGCCGACGCTCTGTACGCCGTTCAATATGCCGTAGCGCGCCATGCCAAGTTTCTCTTCGCCCGCAAACCAGGGAATGATCAGCACGCGGATCACACCAAACAGATAGTTGATCAGGAAAGACATCCCTATGATACGGACGACACCCTGATGTTTCCAGATAAAACGAAGCCCCTCCCGGAAATCCTCCCGGAAAGTCACTTTTACCCCTTTCCGTTCAATCTTCGGGATCTCCAGGAACACTTCCGTGCACGCGGAAAACAGATAGGAAATTCCATCGATCAGAAACATAAACGGCGCTCCGATCACTGTGTAAAGGATACCTCCCAGGGATTCCCCCAGCACATCGGCTCCCGTAGTCGCCGCCTGATAAGCGGAATTGGCACGGATCATATTGTCAGAAGGAACAATATCCGGAAGCACCGATTCTATCGCCGGATTGAACACAGAGGCACAGATCCCTGAAATCACCGCCGCCAACATGACCATCCAGATTTCCAGAAATCCGTTCCACGCCGCAAATGCGATAAACAATACGGAAACTCCCCGGACGACATCTCCAAAAACAATCAGTTTTTTCCGGTCGTAGCGATCCACAAAAACTCCTGCTGCAGGTCCCAGCAAAATACGCGGAACCGTCACAAGCGCCATCACCGTTCCCATGATTACCGTGGAGCCTGTCATTTCAAGAACGAAAAAATTCAACGCAATATCATACAGAGCATCGCCGAGTACAGAGACCATCTGCCCCTGCCAGAGGAGAAAAAAGTTCCGATTCCATAAGCGGAAGGCTGTGTTACTTTTTGTACTTCTTTTTGCGTTTCTCTTTTCTTTCATCGGTTCTTTTTCTCCTTTCCTCAGAATCTTTTTGGATTGCGTCTTGTAATTGAAAATTTTTACAGGTATCATAGCACAAAAATCAAAAAAATGCCATGAGACATTCAGAAAACTCTAAATATCTCACAGCATCTTTTATAGAAGTTCAATAATCAATCTACATATAGGAAAGACTTTTTTCGTTCGTGGCATAACAATTTCACTTCGTTAAATTTGCAAACAATGTTGCACTCTTATTTCTCCAGTGCCTCATACACCCGCAGAATCTCCCCAACACTCCACGCCTGCGCAAAGCACCCCTTGGAAATCGTCGGATTTTCCCCGTCGTAAATCTCCGGAAGCTGTCCGACACAGCCTTCTCTCAGTGCGCTCTCCATCACTTCCAGCTGGCGGCGCACGGTTTCTTTCGCCTCCGCCGAACTGTCATGCACTTTCAGATACGCCAGGTAATAGCCGCCCAGCGGGAAGACCCAGACCGTGCCCTGATGGTAGGCAAGATCCCGTTCCAGCTGCTCACCACCGTAATAGGGATGGAATTCTTCATCCTCCTGCGCCAGTGTTCTCAGTCCGTAAGGCGTATACAACTTCTCCCACACCGTCTGTACGACTCTTCGCTCCTGCTCCCGTGTCAGCATCGTAAAGGGCATCGAAACCGCCCAGATCTGATTGCAGCGGATCTGCCGGTCGCTCTTTGTTCCGGAAACCACATCCTTCAGATATCCTTCTTCTTCCAGCCAGAACTGCTCCGAAAAACTCTTTTTCACCTGTTCCGCCAGCGCCGCGTAATCCTCTGCTCTCCACACTGCGCTTTCCTCGCCTGCAGGTTTTCCCGACGGTTCTCCTGCCTGTTCTTCCAACATCTTCCCAGAAAACTGTTCCATGATCTTCAGCGCATTGTACCAGTAAGCGTTGATCTCCACCGGCTTACCGTGGCGCGGCGTCGGCAGGATCTCTCCCACACGGACGTCCATCCAGGTCACCTGATCCAGACCCTCACCAGCCATGATCAGACCATCGGTATCCATATGAATTCCGAATCCCGTTCCTTTCCGGTAATGTTCCACGATCCGTTCCATCACCGGCCACATTTCCCGGACAAATTCCTCATCGCCGCTCTTCTGGACGTAGAGCCACACACTGTTGATAAACAGCAGCGCTGCGTCCACGGTATTGTACATCGGTTCCTTTCCGCCCTCCGGAAAAAGGTTGGGCATCAGCCCGTCCTTCTCATAGACGGCAAAGGTACGCAGAATACTCTTCGCCGTCTCATACCGCCGAACAGAAATGCAGCATCCTGCCATTGCGATCATCGTATCCCGTCCCCAGTCCTCAAAGAACGGAAAGCCAGCCAGGATCGTGTCCGCCCCTGTGGACTCCCGGTAAGAAATAAACTGTCCGGCGCTCTTCGCCAGCATGCCTGCAACCGGATCCGAAAATCCCGCTGTCTCCTCCAGCATCCGCCGTTCCGCACACAGTTCCTTCCGGATCGGTTCATACCCTGGCAGATCCGGGCGCAGGGAATAGACCAGTTCCACCGTCCTGCTCGAGCCTGCCGGAACCTGAGCCATAAAACAATGCAGAGCAACCGTGCGTCCGCTTCCTCTCCGCCCGTCGCAGCTGTCGTATGGATAACTGCAGATTTCATAAACCGGCGGAAGTTCTTTTTCCTCCGCGTTGATCCGGTAATAGAGCTCTACATGTTCAGAGCTTACGGTTCCCATCGTCTCCTTTTCCGTGACAGGCTTCACTGAAAACTTCTGTCCCTTTTCCAGATCCTGTCCTTTTGGAACAAACTGATAACGGGGCGTGATCTCCAGGCAGCAGTTCCGGCGGCTGCGATTGTGAATCTCATAGCGCACCGCCACTGTATTTTCTCCCGGCTGCATCACCACGCTTTTGATCACCTCGGTTCCCGCCGCCTGAAACTGCCACTCGGGATAGTCCTCAAACGAAAAACGGTTCAGATTCCGGTAACCGTCTTCCGGCTCCTTCCCTTCGAAACTCTGTGTGGACAACCAGATACTCGTTTTCTCTGGCTTCGTCTCCGCTTCTGTTCCATTTTCTACGCTCTGCTCTGACGCCGTGCCTGTCTTTGATTTTTCCTCTTCCACCACCAGCTTTTCTGAAACCCGGTGTACCAGATTCCAGCGGACATTGGGTGCTTTCAGGCTTGCCATCAGCAATGCATGATCATTTCTTGTGACAGAGTTCACGCCGGTACAGGAAGAAAAACCTCCCAGCCCATTGGTCAGCAGCCAGCAGTTTTCTTCTCCCCGTTCCAGAGTTTTAAAATCATTTTTTCCGTATATAAATTTCATAAGATCCTCTCTCTTTTCTCAGAAAATGTTTAAAACAGACCTTCCGCAAACATCCTGCGCGGACTGTCACACAGATTGTAAATTATGTTCGAAAATCGTTTTCCTGGAGCCCTGTCTCTCAAACGCGTCCCAGAACGATCGCAGAAATCCCCTTCACGCAGACCGATGTTCCGCCGACAGCCTCCGGCTGTTCCCAGCAGTGACTGTCCGCACCGTTCACCAGCCAGCGCCATTCTCCTGCCGGAAGTTCCAGCATGACATCCTCCTCCGTGCTGTTATAAGCAACCAGAAGTTCCCGGAAATTTTCACCGATCTCTCCCCGGTTGTCCAGACGGAAGCTGACAAAGCCTTTTTTCTTTTCCTGCCAGAGCATTCGCTTCACCGCCTGCTCCGATTTGTCACAGAGTCCCGGAAGACGTTTGCGCAGCGCGATCAGCCCGCGGTAATACTCTACCAGATCCGCATTTTCATACGCCCGTTCCCAATCCAGGCGGTTGATGGAGAGCGGGGAACAGTAACTGTCTTCCACACCCTCCTTCGTCCTTCCGAATTCTTCCCCGGAGAGCATAAACAAGTGTCCCTGGCAGGTCATACAGATGGCAGCCGCCAGCCTGTAAACCCTCCGGAGTTTCTGGCTCTCCGTATGGTATCCCCCCTCCGGCGCCAGCGTATCCACCAGCTTGTCCCACAGGGTCAGATTGTCATGGGCGGAAACGTAAGTGATCACCTGGGACGGCGCCTTGGGCGAAAATTCTTCACTTCCGCACCATGCCGTTACCGCATGGAGGATATCTTCCTCCAATCCCTCTCCGCCATTGACAAATCCCGGTTCCTTCCGGTAAAACACATGGCCTTTGACCGCGTCGCGGGTACAGTCACAGAAGACACCGATCCTGGAATCCAACCTGCGGATATTCGCTTTGTTTGCCGGATAGCTTCCCGGTTCCATATTGGACTCCCGCGCCGACCAGGGTTCTCCGTAGATCAGCTTCTCCCCTTCCCCAAATTTCTCATCCAGAGTCCGCTGGATCCGGTTCATCAGATCCGTATCCAGCAGCCCCATCAGGTCGAACCGGAAACCGTCCACATGGTATTTTTCCGCCCAGTACAGCACGGATTCCAGAATATACTTTCCACACATCGGCCGCTCACTGGCAATATCATTTCCGCAGTCCGAGCCGTTGCACCAGGAGCCGTCCTCCTCTTTCCGGTAATAATATCCCGGCACCGTCCGTTCCAGCCAGGAATCCTGCTGATACGTATGATTATAGACCACATCCATGATCACACGAAAACCATTCCTGTGGAGATGCTGGATCATTTCCTTGAACTCCCGGATCCTCACTTCCCCATGGTATGGATCTGAGGAATAAGACCCTTCCGGGATCCAGTAGTTGACCGGATCGTACCCCCAGTTGAACTGATCCTCAGAGTCTGTTTCATCCACAGACCCGAAATCATACACCGGCATCAGCTGGATATGGGTCACTCCAAGATGTTTCAGATAGTTCATTCCTGTGGGATGGACTCCGTCGTTGTTCAGCGTCGTATCCTCCACGCCAAAAGCACGGTAGGTACCCCAGACTTCTTCCGGAAATCCTCCGGACGGATCCCAGGAATATTCCCGGACATTCAGCTCATAAACCACCGTCTCCGGTCCTTTTTCCGGCGCCCGGTCCGTCTCCCATCCTTCCGGGTCCGTCTCTTCCAGCCGGACTGCCATGCTCCGGCTGCCATTGACGCCGCAGGCACGGGCATAGGGATCCGCCGTCCTCACCCAGCTGCCGTTCCGCCGGATCTCATAATCATAATAAATCCCATTCAGGTCTTCCGCAAAGCGTTTTTCCCAGACACCATCCTCCCCGGGAACCATTTCTTCCCGCCGGAAGCTTTCGTCTTCCCCGTTCCCTGTCCGGTAAAGATTCAGACAAACCGCCTCCGCGCCGGGGCTCCAGAGTTTAAACACGGTTTTCTCTCCGTCCAGGGACACGCCGAGATCTTTTCCTTCATAATAACTGTTTCTCACTGATGTTTCCAACATACTGCAAATTCCTTTTCTTCTTATCCTTTGACTGCTCCGGACAATCCGTCCACATAGAACCTCTGCAGGCAGAGGAACAGGATCGCAATCGGAATGGAGATCAGCACCGCTCCGGCCGCGAAACTGGTGTACCAGCCGTCGATGTATTCCTTCTCCAGCATCTTCCAAAGACCAATGGCAACGGTATACTGGTCCGCGTTGGCGCGGCAGATAACCTTGGCGAAGATGAAGTCCAGCCACGGTCCCATGAAAGAAGTCAGAATCGTGTAGATGATAATCGGCTTGCTCAGCGGGATTGTGATTCTTGTAAAAATTCTCCAGCGGGTGCATCCGTCGATCAGCGCCGCCTCGTCGATCTCTTTCGGAATCGTGTCAAAGAATCCTTTGGAAATCTGGAAGGACAGCGCTGCGCCTCCGGAGTAACACAGGATCAGGGCCAAGCGGATCAGGGAACCTTCCGTCAGTCCCACTGCTTTCAGGATAAAGTACACGGCGATCATGGACATGAAAGACGGGAACAATCCCAGGATCATCGCCATATTCATGTACGGTTTTCTCATTTTAAATTTCAGTCTGGACAGACAGTAAGAGGCGGACAGTACATAGAACGCCGACAGGATACAGGAAAAGATCGCGATGATCAGTGTGTTCATGAACATCTGCGGGAAGTTCAGGATCGATGTGTCCGTAAACAGCTTGATGTAATTGTCCAGTGTATACGCCTGCGGCAGGAAGGTGGACACATAAGAGCCCTTTTCCGCACGGAAGCTGGTCAGGATGACCCAGAGAATCGGGAATACCCAGATAAATGCCAGAACCGCCAGCAGACAGTGAATTGCAAAATTTTTGATTTTTTTCGACGTTTTGTGGCTCATGCTTAAAATCCTCCCTCTTCCTTATAGGATTTACTGTTCCGGTAGGTAAAGAGCGCTCCGACCGCAAGGATCACGAACGTCAGAATACCAATGACCGCACCCACATTGTAATACTGCTTGTCTACCGTCAGCTTGTACAGCCAGGTAACCAGCAGGTCCGTACTTCCCGCTGTGGACGAAAGATTCGTCACCGGATCACCTCCGGACAGCAGGTAGATAACGTTGAAGTTGTTCACGTTTCCTGTAAACGTCGCGATCAGGTACGGCGTCGTCACATACAGCATATAAGGAAGCGTAATCTTAAAGAAAGTCTGGAAGGCATTGGCGCCGTCCACTTTTGCGGCCTCGTAAAGTTCTGCCGGGATATTCTGGAGAACACCGGTCAGCTGAAGCAGGGTATACGGCACACCTACCCAGATGTTGATCACGATAACGGTCACTCTCGCCCAGGTCGGATCCGTAAAGAACGGCAGGCTCGCGTCTGAAGCGATCAGTCCGAGGTTTCTCAGAAGTACGTTGACTGCACCTTCCGGCTGCAGCATCGTCCGCATGATCAGCAGAGATACGAACATCGGAACCGCACAGGAAAGTACGAAGCAAAAACGCCAGAAGCCTTTTGCCTTCGTCTCCTTCCGGTTGATGATCAGAGACAGGATCATTCCGCAGATGTAGTTTGAGAAGGTGGCAAAGAACGCCCACACGATCGTCCAGATCAGTACCGACCAGAACGTACTTCCCAGAACGCTGCTGGAATCAAACAGGGTCTTGAAGTTGTCCAGCCCCACCCAGTCAAACAGCACCAGATGGTTGTCAATGATACTGTAATTGGTGAACGCCATACAGATCATGAATACCAACGGCAGTACCGTCAGCGCAAAAATAAAGAACAGCGGAGGGGTCATCAGAAGTTTCTGGAGGTTCTCGTCAAAAAGTGTTTTCAGATCCTCCACGAAAGTGTTGATGTGTTTTCCCTGTTTCGCCAGGCACTCTGCCTTATAAGCGCTTTTCAGGGAACCTCTCCAGATGTAGACCATCAGCAATGTTACAAAAATCGTAGCCACTCCATAGAGCAGGATCGTGATGGACTGGTCGCCCTGGGTGTACAGGTACACCTGCTGCGCCTCATCCCAGTATTCCTGCTGCTCCACCGTTCCCAGCGATCCCAGCATATACAGGCAGTGCAGGCCGGTCATGATCATAAATACAACGTACGCCGCTTCCGCTGCCAGATACAGCAGGCCTTTGATCCTCTGGCCATGGACAAAACTTCCAAGTCCCATCACGAACATGGACAGCTTCGTCTCCGGAGCGCCTTTTGTAATCGCCGCCGTACAGGTATACGGCGTATCAAACTCACTTGCTTTTCGTTTCCTTCCAAACATGTTTCACCCTCCCCATATCAGATACCGTCACTGTTCATCGCGGTATTCATATCCTGTGTCATCTGTTCCGCATTGTCATGGGTCACACTTCCGTTGCGGATACCCTTTCCAAGGTTCTCCACCGGTACCCAGCAGTTGTTCATCTGCGGAACGATCGGCTGAAGAATCGAAGTGCGGTCAAAGGTATCGTTCTGGGCAAATACTACCGGGTCTGACGCGATGGATTCGTCTTCCAGAAGCTCTGTATTACACGGAACCACATTGAGCAGTTCGTAGTGCAGCTGCTGCGCTTCCGCGGAAGCAAGATAGATCGCAAGCTCCACCGCCTGTACCATATATTTGCTGTGGGCATTTACGCCGACTGCCTTGGAACCGCCGTAAGCCTGCATCTGAACTTCCTTTCCGTTGAGATTGAATGTCGGCAGCGCGGCTACGCCCATGTTTTCGCCGAGGATTTCCTCGATCGCCACCGCGTCCCAGGAACCGGTAAACATCGCGTTGATGCTTCCGTCACGAAGTCCGGCAATACCGGAACCGTCCGCGTCGATCTTGAAGTTCGGATTCTGGTTCAGGTCAATCAGATAATTGGTCACTTCCACCGCGTTCTCTCCGCCGAACTCAACGCCCGCTTCCTCATCCGTTCCGTCCTCTCCGAACAGCGTACAGCCGTTACCTACATAAAAGGCGGGCAGATACCAGGAGTTAGTAAACGGGAAGGAAACCACACCTTTCTCAAGCATGGTGTCCAGGCTTTTCACATCTTCCTCCGAGAATACGCTCTTATCATAGAACATATACCAGATGTTGCTGGTGTACGGCGCTCCGTAGAGCTCTCCGTCCCAGGTCACAGACTTGAGCATCGCCTCGGAGTTCGTCGACTTGATCTCCTCTGCATATTTTCCTCCGAATTTCGCTCCCGCGTTTGCATTGGTCAGGGTGGTCAGCGCGTTGTTCGCATAAAAGAACACATCGGCGCTCGCCGTCGGGTCCTGTGCTACCTGAGTCGCTGCGCTCGCCTCATCCGCCACACCGTAAACAAAGGTGATGTCCCATTCCGGATGCATGTCCGCAAACTTTTCGCAGCAGGTCCGCAGCCACTCTCCGCTGTCCTTGGACTGGTCGTTGGACGGAGACCATACCATCAGACGGATCTTTTCCTTTCCGTCGTCGGCGGTTCCGCATCCGCCCAGCACAGATGCCGCAGCCATCAGCCCGGCCATTAACAGTGCAATTTTTCTCTTCATACCTCTCTTCCTTTCCGGCAGTCCCGGGAACGGAAAGACGTGTCCGTCTTTTCGCTCCCTGCCGTCTGCTTCCGCGCGATCAGATCCTCCCTGATCCTGTCCTCTTTCCGTCCCATCTCATGAATCGCTCCGCATTTAGCTTCCTGCCATGGCTTATTAAGTTTCGCTTAGTTTAGTTATTTTTAATATATTCCTGTTTCGCCAATTCGTCAAGCTGTTTTTCGGTGTTTTTTATAACTTTTAGCAGTTGTTGCAATTTTTTCTCTGCAATTTATACATTTTGTTCTTCGAAATTTTACGAAACTCCCAGCACAGACACCGGATTTTTCATTGCTTCTCCGTACAAGATAGTATATAATAATGGAAATAAGGTAACAGTTCCGCCTATGAAAAAGAATCCTGCTTTGCAGGATTCTCCGCCTGCGGCGGGTCGCACAAGCGACATCTTCCACTCCGCCGCAGTGCGATCCTCGCGGAGCATTTTTATTTCATAGGAAAGCAATTTCCTATGAAATGAAAAATCGCTTCGCGATGAGGCGGATGCCTGCTGTCACTATGTTTTCTTACGGTCTGCGCAGTAAATGTGCAGACCTGACTGAATATTTACGAAATAGTCTTTTTTAGTTTCGCAAAGAGGAAGTGAATTTTATGACGACAATCGCCGATATCGGAAAAAAACTTGGTGTTTCCAAGAGCACCGTCTCCAAAGCTCTGAACAATGCTCCAGACATCAGCGAAACCTTACGAAAAACAATTGTGGAAACTGCCGTGGAAATGGGCTATTCCAAGCTTCGGCAGAACAAGAAAGAAGCAAAGAAAATCTGTATCCTGATTGAAAACATGGATTACACCAACGAACTGCACTTCGGCTATCATATCATCATCGGTTTCCGCCAGATGGCGGAACCTGCCGGCTACCAGGTGGATGTGGTCCCTATCGACAAGTCCATGCAGCGCGTTTCCGGATTTGATGCGTTCATGCTTCAGAATCATTATCTGGGCGCCTTCATCCTGGGTATGACGCTCAACGATCCCTGGATGAAGGATCTGCAGTCCAGTCGCACTCCAGCGGTCCTGTATGACAACTATGTCCCGGAAAACCCTTCCACCTGCTATGTGGGAATTGATAACTCTGAGGGCATGAATCTCGCCGTGAAGTACCTGAAAAGGCTGGGGCACCGGAAGATCGGTTATCTGAGTACCTCCCTCGGTTCCTACATCACACAGATACGCCACCGGGCGTTCTTCAGCGCCCTGAAACAAAACGGACTGAAATCCGACCCCCGTCTGGCAGGTATTTCCTATTATGTTTCCGAATGCGTCCAGAAACACGTCCCCAAGCTGCTGGAACAGGACGTAACCGCGATCATCTGCTGCCATGACCAGATGGCGAACGCGGCGATGGTTCAGTGCCGCGAGACCGGTCACAGAGTTCCCGAGGATATCAGCATCGTAGGTTTCGACGATCTGCCCATGTGCGCCTACACAGAACCTCCGCTGACCACCGTGCGCCAGGATCAGCTGCTGCTTGGAAAATGCGGCTTCAACGCGCTGGTAAGCCTGATGAACGAAGTCCCGGTGGGAACCCTGCTGCTGCACGCAAGCCTGGTCACCAGGGATTCCTGCGGAAAAAGCAACCATTCAGCCAGCCAAACGGTTACCGGAGAAACACACTATTCCAGCAGTTCCGAGACAGAGACCGCCTGATAACCGGATTGTTTCAACCCGGCAAAAATCCGCGGAAGGGCTTCAGGCGTGTCTTTCGCATCGGCGCTGAAACGGAGGATCGAACCGCTCCGGAGCTGATTTTTCTGCAGTACCAGTTTGACGATGGCATCCGTCCCGTAATCCTTCCAGTCCATGGAGTCAGTATTCCAGCCGATCACAGTGAATCCTGCGATCCTGGCGGCGCGCAGAAGCTGGTCACTGACTTCCCCGTAAGGCGGACGGAAAAGAAGCTTTCGCTCCGCAGCGGCTGTCTGCTGAAGCTGTATCAGCTGTTCCTTTCCCCGCTCCAGTTCTTCCCGTGCCTCCGTTTCCTTCAAAAGACTCATATCATGGCATTCATATCCCAGAAATCCCACATCACATCCCTGTTCCAGAATCCGTTCCGCCAGTTCCGTATGTTCCGCCGCCCATTTCCCTGTAACAAAAAAAGAGGCACCGCCGTCATGCTGTGCCAGAAGTTCCAGAATTTCGGATACCTGATCCGTCTCATAAGTCACCTCAAAGGTGAGCGCAATATTCTGTTCCTTCGTCTGCACTCTGCATATCGGCAGTTCCTCTTCCAGTTCTTTTCCTGTCTGCAGCAGCCCCTTTTCCTCTGTTTTCCGGTAAAACAAAGACAATACCGCCGCCAGAATCACCGCAAGGAGAAAAATTCCTTTCATACTGCTTTTCTTCATAACAATACCCGCCCCAAAAACGGTCTTATTTATATTATATGTGCGAAAGCGTGTCTCAATTGGCAGCAATTTATCCCCACGGACAAAAATACCGTTTATGACTTTCCGCATTGAAAAACCAGAACGCAGCCCGGGGCAGGCGGCATGCGTGGACGGCGGGCATCTGCAAAGATGTAGGAAAATCTTAGCATTCCGGAGTTCCGGAGGGGCTTCGGAACGCTTAGATTTTCCACATCATTTGCAGTCGCCCGCCGTCCACGCATGCCGCCTGCCCCGGACTGCGTTCGTCCGCCTTAATTACGGAAATTTGTCAGATCAGCCCATAATGCTCCATCGCATATTCCAGTCCGTCTTCCTCGACAGTCCGGGTCACAAATTCGGTGTACGGATCCAGGATCGGATCATGAGCTCCCATTGCCACCGCATGGGGAACCGCCTGAAACATGGCAAGATCATTGCTGCTGTCTCCGAACACATAGGCGTCCTCTCTCTCCATCCCGAAATGTTCCAGGATAAACGCGATGCCGGTGCCTTTGGAATATCCTTTCGGCGCCGCTTCATAAAATCCGTTTCTCCGGTCCATCAGATCCATATCCCGGGAAAGATTTTCGAAGATCGCTTCCCGTCCGCTCCTCTCATCCGTATAAAAGACAAACTTGTCAAACTCCAGTCCGCCGTGCTCCGCGTATTTCTCAATTCCAAGACCCATCTGTTTAAAATACCTTCTGGTTCCCTCCAGCCGTTCAAAACGGGACAGACGTTCCGGAACAAAGCAGTCCTCCGTTCCTTCCAGGATCATATCCGCCTGATTTTCTCTCAGGACTTTCACGATTTCGTCTCCGCGTTCCACCGGAATGCTGCGTTTCAAAAGCACCTCATCTCCAAACTGGATATACGTGCCGCAGCCGCATACATAACCGGAAAACGGCATTCTTTTAAAGACCGCCGGAAGGGCACACCAGGTCCGCCCTGTATTGATAAAGGTCAGATGCCCGTTTTCCAGAGCCCGCTCCAGGGCTTTCAGCGCGCTGGCGGGAACCTCCCCGGTCACTTCGCTGAGCAGCGTGCCGTCAATATCAAAAAATAATGCTTTTTTCTCCATTCTCTTTTTCCTTTCAACCGTTCCACTGGCGGAACTGTTGCGCTTTCCCTTCTCTATCTATCCCCGGAATTTCCGGTATCCGGTCCTGAAATCCACCTCGCTGCAAAATTCCCCGCCTTCAAGCAATGCGCGGATGTTCTCCGCCGCAATACGAACGATCCGGTTTCGCGTTTCTTCCAAATGAAAATGACCGGACACATGAGGGGTAAGGATCAGGTTCGGTGCTTCCCAAAGCGGGGAATCCTCCGGAAGCGGTTCCTGCTCCGTCACATCCAGACAGGCTCCGGACAACTGTCCGCTCTTCAGCGCATGCACAAGCGCCGCCTCATCGATCAGGCTGCCCCGTCCTACGTTGATCAGGATCGCTCCCTTTTTCATCCTGCCGATCCTCTCTTCGTTAAACAGATGAAAGGTTTCTTTTGTCCCCGGCAGAGAACACGCGACGATATCCGCTTTCTCCAGCTGTTCGTCCAGCTCATCCATGGTATAGACCGCCTCCGCAAACTCCGGCACGGCTGCTTTGTGTCTGCGCACTCCCACCACCATACCGCCAAGGGCATGCACTTTCCGTCCGAATTCACTGCCAATGTCTCCCATACCCACGATCAGGGTACGGCTTCCGTACACAGAAGTTACTTTTCCCTCATCTTTCCACTGACGATTTCTCTGATTGATCTGATAAAAATTCAGTTTTTTGATCAGCATCAGGAGCATCCCCAGCATATGCTCTGAGATTGCCAGCCCGTAAGCGCCGGTGGCATTGCAAAGATGCGCCTGCTCCGGAAGAACACCTTCCTCCAGATATCCATCGGTTCCGGCGCTGTTCAACTGCAAAAGCTGAAGATTTTTCGCCTCTCTGATCCGCTTCGGCGGAAGATTTCCTACAATAATTTCTGCTTTTTCCAGTTCTTCCTGATCCACCTGGTCAGAACCGGCATGAAAAAATTCAAGTTCCGGAGAAACCGACTGAAGAAGTTTTTTATGCTCTTCGGTCAGCGGCATTACAGTCAATACATGTTTCATCTCTTTATGCCTCCTTGTCTCTTTGTTCTTATCTGCATATAATCCTATCATAATTTTTGCAGATATTCCATCATCCTGTTACACAAAAGACTCCATATCACATTCTGCTCATAACTGCTTATCAAAATAAATCGTTGCGACCAGTTCGATTAAATTGCGGAATCCAATATAAATCAATCCAAAGGTCATCACTCGCTGGAGCGTAAACGTTGTCTGGCTATCTACGAACAACGGCAGAACAACAATTAATAGAATCAAAATCCAGTGAATGACATTGGCTGCATTATTGGCTTTTAACTGTATCATTGCCCAACGCTCATCACCTCTGTACTGCATCTGTTTCCTGGCTTTCAGGATATACAGCCAAAGAGTGACACCTAATGCTGCAACAAGAAAAATCAATAAGATTGTCTGCTCATTCATACTATTTCTCCTCCCTGTGTTCAAACACTTCATCAATAGATACACCAAAGGTTTCTGCAATTTTAAATGCCAATTCCAAAGACGGGGTATATTTGTACTTTTCTATTGATATAACCGCTTGTCTTGAAATTCCAACCTTATCCGCTAAATCTGCTTGTGTCCAATTTCTTTCCGCCCGCAATACTTTAATTCTATTCCATATCAACGTCATCTCTCCTTTCCAAAATGTAATGAAGTGATTACATTTAAAATGTAACATACCAGTTACATTTTGTCAATAACAAAAAACAATATTTTATATACTTTGATATAGCGAAGAACGCAGAAAGCCATTTCTGACTTCCTGCGTTCTTCTTGTTTTACCGTATCATATTCTTACTGCCGCTCATAACTGTCGGGCAATCAAATTTCGTACACTCGCGTTCCGTATCCTTCCACCGTCTGCACGCCCTGTGCTTTACATCCGGCGAAAAGATCCTCCGCCTGCTGTTTCAGAACCACCTTTGCCGGTTCCTTTCCATAGTTCAGCACGAAGAGATATTTTACCCCGTCTTTTTCACGCACCGCGATCTCGCAGCCTGCCGGAGCCTCCACAATCTCCCGGTAAGGATCGATCACGCCCAGCTTCTCCAGGAAGACTTCCGCGGTCTTTTCCGTAAACGCGCCTCCGAAATAATAAGTCTGACCTTTTCCGTAGGAATGACGGATCATTGCCGGAGTGCCCGCATAATAGTTGGACGTGTAGGAAGCCACAACCTCCGCTCCTTCTTCCGGCGCCAGCAGGTCACTGAACACCGCCGCCTCGATGGAAGTTCCTTCCCAGTCCACCGTCACTTTTCCGCCTTCCGCCGGAGAGATAAATGTGTATTCCGGAATATCCGTTCCGGTCACTTCTTTCAGCATTCCCGGCAGTTTCTCCATCACGCACTGTCCGCGGCTGTCCTTATATCCGGTGCGGCAGCCCACAACCAGCGTTCCGCCGTTCTTTACATAGTTTTCCAGAAGTTCTTTCTTCTCTTCCGTCACGATTGCCGCATGCGGATAGAAAAGCACCTGATACTCTGCCAGTTCTTCCGCATCTTTTACATGATCCAGATAACAGTAATCGAAAGGCGTATGGGTCAGCTGGCACGCCTCAAACAGCGCTTTCTGGCTTGCCTTGTCCACTCTTCCATGCCATACATCCAGCTGAGAATCAAAGATATTATCGTAGTCTTTCAGAATTCCTACCTTTGCTTCGTATTTCGCGCCTGCCGCTTTCTGGATCTTCTGAAGGTTCTCATGGACGGAATGCACTTCCGCCAGGCGGCGGTTATCCCTGCCGGAATAATCCAGAATACCGTGCCAGTAGATCTCCGTTCCCATGGTCGCCGTTCTCCAACGGAAATAGCTGACATAGTCCGCTCCATGAGCGATACTCTGCATCGTCCACAGAGTCAGCTGCCCCGGTTCCGGAGTCGGAGCTTCCATACGGGTATTCCACCCGTTGGCGCCGGACTGCTGCTCCATGATGCCGAATCTCGGAGAAACCGCGCGGGTCTCCACCAGATTTCTGCTCCATTTTCTGTCCTTGATCGGATCCGCTTCTTTATAGTCGTCCAGGCAGTAAGCAAAATTCGGATATGAATCATAGGTAAGAAAATCCAGGCTTTCTTCCGTCATCCGGTGATTGTCCAGATTTCCGAACAGACCGTTGGTGGTGATAAAATCACCCGGCTTGATATATTTTCTCAGGATATCACTCTGCATCTTCGCAAACCGGCAGCAGCTGTCGGAAATAAAACGAAGATAATCCAATACCTCATGAGGATTGGTGGAATTGCTGCAGGTCGTCCGCGGCACATAGATTTCCTCCCAATCCGTGTAGGTCTGATTCCAGAACACGGTTCCCCACGCTTCGTTGAGCTCGTCCAGAGTACCGTATTTCTTTTTCAGGAATTCCCGGAATGCCAGCGTGTCGCTTTCAGAATAAAATTCGTTCAGCTCACAGTTCAGCTCATTGTCGATCTGCCAGCCGATCACCGATTTCCGTCCAGCGTAATGGGCAGCGGCCTTCTCCACGATCCGCTTACTTAATTCCTGATAGACCGGTGAATTGTAATTGTAATGGCGTCTTGCGCCGTGGCGGTACAGAACACCGTCCTGCCGTGCATTGAGCACCTCCGGATACTTTGTCGTCAGCCATGCCGGAGGCGTGGCGGTCGGCGTGCCGAAGATCACCTGCATTCCCATCCGGTCGGTCAGATCCAGAAAGCGGTCAAAAAAGCTGTAATCGAACTCCCCTTCCCTGGGTTCGATCTTGCTCCATGCGAATTCCGCGATCCGGATGGTCCGGATGCCATTGGCAAGCATCCGGGTCAGATCCTCTTCCCAGAGGTCTTCCTTCCAGTGCTCCGGGTAATAACAGGTACCCAGGCTGATCTCTTCTCCATTCAGCAGTTTCATGTAAAAACCCTCCTTTTCCCCATGCCGGACAAACACTGTGACCGTCCGGCTCATTCATTTTTCTTCGATTTATTTACAGCCCCAGAGGTCAGGCTATATACAATTTCTTCTCATTGCGCTTACTCAGTTTACTGAACCTGCAGTAATAGATGATAAACGCGATCGTCGACAATACCCAGGACAGCGGGTAACAGAACGCCGCTCCGATGATCGTCGGAAAATGCGGAAGCCCGAAGGTGATCCACAGGATCCGGACGCTGCAGATTCCCACACCGGCGATCAGCATCGGCATCCAGGCATCTCCAACACCGCGGAGAGCGCCGGAAAAGATCTCGATCACAACATAAGTCAGGAACGTCGGAACCATAAAGTGCAGAAGCTGGCTTCCGATCTCCCGCACCGCCGCATCGGAGGTAAACATTGACATCAGGAAATCTCCCGCCACAAGCAGGACACCATCCATGATCAGCGTCATGATCACCGCAAGCATCATGCAGACACGGACGCCCTGATGTACACGCTCCACCTTCTTCGCCCCGTAATTCTGTCCGATAAACGTCGTCGCGGAAATTCCCAGCGCGCTTACCATCATCCAGAACAGCCCGTCCACCTTTCCGTAAGCGGCCCAGGCGGCGACACTGTCTGTTCCCAGGGTATTGACTCCCGCCTGTACGATCACGTTGGAGATGGAATACATCGCCGACTCCATGCCCGCCGGAAGACCGATCCGAATGATGCGCTTCAGCATGATCCCATCGATCCGCAGTTTCTTCCATTCCAGCCGGTACATATCCTTTGTGCGCATCAGCGCGCCGAGTACCAGCACCGCGCTCAAAAACTGGGACAGGATCGTGGCAAGTGCCGCTCCTGCCACACCCATATGAAAGACCGCCACAAACAGAAGATCCAGGCCAATGTTTGCAAAACAGCAGATGATCAGGTAATAGAGAGGTCTTTTCGAATCTCCGATAGCCCTCAGGATACCTGCGCCCATATTATACAGCAGGTTCGCAATTGTCCCCGCAAAAAAGATCCGGATATACAGCACCGCATAATCAATCACGTCCGCAGGTGTCTGCATTACCTGAAGCATCGGCCGGGAAAACACGATTCCAACAATCATCAGCCCGATCCCCGCCGCAATGGAAAAGGCAATGGACGTGTGAACCGCCCAGTGCACTTTGTCCGCCTTCTTCGCTCCGTAAAACTGTGCGATAATAACAGTCGCACCGCTGGCAAGTCCCGTAAAGAATCCGATCAGAAGATTGATCAGCGTTCCTGTGGTTCCGCCGACCGCCGCCAGCGCCTGTTTTCCCACAAAGTGGCCGACGATCATCGCATCCGCCGTGTTGTAAAGCTGCTGAAAAAAGGTTCCGAACAGAATCGGAAAGAAAAAGATCAGCAGCTGTTTCCAGATTACACCTTCCGTAATCTGGTTGGTCTTATCGTTTGTCTCCATTCCCATATCTGTATTTCTCCTACTTTCCCTTCTATCTCTGCTATAAGTGTTTCTCCGGCGTAACGGTTCCGCTGGCTGAACGGTATCCTCCCACAGAACCGTTGCATGCAAAATCCATTTAAAATCGCTTTCGTCGATGGGATCTTACACTCCTGAATCACGTTCTTACAGTCTGCGCAGCATGTGCGCGGACCCGACCTGAACTGTTACGATAATTCTTCAAAAAATTTATCAGTGTCTCCATCTCTTCTCTGGTACCGATGGAAATCCGAAGGTAATTGTCGATCCTCGGCTGGTTAAAATACCGGACATAAATATGCGCGTCACGGAGCGCCCGGAACAGCTCTGCGGCAGGAACCTGCGGATGGGAGGCGAAAATAAAGTTTGCCCTGGAATCTCCAAAGACAAATCCCAGTTCCCTCAGTTTTTCCTTCGTCCACTCTCTCGTCTCCACGACCGCCTGAACCGTCCTGCGGAAATACACCTCATCCTTCACCGCTGCTGTTCCCGCCGCAATTGCAGCCTGGCTCATGGTATAAGAATTAAAGGAATACTTCACATCATTCAGACAGGCGATCAGTTCCTCGCTGCCGATGGCAAATCCGATCCGCATTCCAGCCATGGAGCGGGATTTGGAAAAGGTCTGCACAACCAGCAGATTGTCATACGTCGCCACCAGGGGCAGCGCCGTTCGGGCGCCGAAATCCACATAGGCCTCGTCCACGATTACGACGGAATCCGGATTTTCCCGTACGATCCGTTCCACCGCTTCCAGCTCCAGCTCCAGACCGGTGGGCGCGTTGGGATTTGGAAAAATCACTCCGCCGTTTGGATGGTTTGCCGCAAAATAATCCTCCGGACAGATCTCAAAATCATCGTTCAGCGGCATGGTCTGGTACGGAATCCGAAACAGATCCGCCCACACATCATAAAAGGAATAAGTGATATCAGGAAACAGCACCGGCTTTTCCGAATTGAAAAACGTGAGAAACGCCATTGCCAGCACATCATCCGAACCCACACCGACAAACACCTGCTCCGGTTTTACGCCATACCGTTCCGCCAGCGCGCAGACCAGCTCCGACGCAGCCGGATCCGGATACTTTCTCAGCCGGTCCGTCGGCAGATGTTCCAGCGCCTCCTTCACTCCCGGCGCCGGTGGATAAGGGTTTTCATTGGTATTCAGTTTGATCACGGTTTCTTCCCCCGGCTGTTCCCCCGGAACATAGGGTACCACTTTTCTGACATTTGCTTCCCAGCTTTTCATCGTTTTCCTCCTTATCAGCCTCTCTTCTTCCATGTGGAAGGATAGAATAAAATCAACATTGGAAACAATTCCAGTCTACCAGCCAGCATATCGAAAATCAATACCAGCTTGGAAAAAGGACTGTAACATGAAAAATTGCTCATCGGGCCTACCTGGTCAAGACCCGGTCCTATATTATTGAGTGTCGCCGCAACCGCTGAAAAGTTGGTCTCCAGAGAATATTCGTCAACGCTGACCAGCAGCAGCGAAAGGGCAAAAATCGTCATGTATACGGTCAGAAATACGTTGACCGCGCGGAGTACTTCATGTTCCACCGCATGTCCGTCGAACTGGATCTTTCGGATGCTTCGCGGATGGACAATGGAATGAAGCTCCTTTTTTACCGTTTTCAGCAGGATCAGGATCCTGGATACCTTAATTCCGCCGCCGGTGGAACCGGCACAGGCTCCGACAAACATCAGAAGCAGAAGGATCGTCTTGGAAAACTGCGGCCAGAGATTGAAATCTGTCGTCGCATATCCGGTTGTCGTGATGATCGATCCCACCTGGAACGCCGCATGGCGCACCGTTTCCCCAAGCGTCGGATACATTCCGTAGATATCCACCGTAATCCCCGCGATCGCCGCCAGAATGATCAGCAGATACGCCTGCACCTCCCGGGAGGTGACGGCCGCTTTCAGTTTTCTGCACAGTACCAGGTAATAAAAGTTAAAATTGACTCCAAACAGGATCATGCCGATGGTCAGGATCCACTGCTGCGCCGCCGTATACTCCGCGCATCCGGAACTCAGCACCGCGAAACCTCCGGTTCCGGCTGCTCCAAAAGACAGGGTCAGCGATTCAAACAGACTCATACCGCTGATCAGCAAAGACGCAATCAGCACAATGGTCATAGCGATATAAATCTGATACAGGATTTTCGCCGTACCACGCACCCGCGGAACAAATTTAGATACAGACGGTCCCGGGCTTTCCGCCTTCATCAGGTTCATCAGCGAACCGCCTTTCCCAGCCGGCAGAATAGCAAGAATAAAGACCAGCACACCCATACCGCCGATCCAGTGAGAAAAACTCCTCCAGAAGAGACTCGCATAAGAAACTGCCTCCACATCCACGAGAATGGAAGATCCCGTAGTGGTAAATCCCGAAACGATCTCAAACAAAGCGTCTATAAACGACGGTATCTCACCAGTCACCATAAACGGCAGGCATCCGAACACACTGAGTACCACCCAGCTCAGTGCAACCGCCACAAACCCATCTCTCGGATAAATCTCCATATTTTCCGGTTTCCGCCAGCACAGCAGAAAACCGACACCTATACAGAGCAAACCGCACAGCACATAGGCAAGCCCCTGCCGCTCACGGTAAATGGCTCCTGTCAGTGCCGGCAGAAACAACAGAATCCCTTCCACCTTCAATACCCAACTGATGACGTATCGGAGCATTTTTCTGTTCATTTTTAAACTTCTTCCTCCTTATCACACTCTGTAAGTCCGAACCTTATGTCCAGACAAAGCGTGTCTGAACCGATCCTGCGGTTTCAGACACGCTTCCTGTATCTTCCCGTTCTCCCTCGAACGAATAATTTCCCTTATTTTTCATCCAGAATATCTTCGATATTCTCCAGTCCGGTATGGGTCGTGACGACGATCACCGAATCGCCCGCCCGGAAACTGTCCTGGCCGCCGGGAATGATGATCCTGCCTCTCCGGTTGATGCATGCTACCAGAACGTTCTTTTTCGTCTTCATGGATTCCAGCGTAATGTTTTGAAGCGGACAATTTTCACGAATGATAAATTCCAGCGCCTCCACCCGGTCATCCATCAGTTTGTACAGCGTCTCCACATTGCTGCCCATGGAATTTTTCATCGCACGGACATACTGCAGGATCGTTTCCGCAGTGATGTATTTCGGATAAACAAGACTGTCCAGATTCAGGCTGTGAATCACATCATTAAAATTCAAATGATTGATCTTTGTCACAACTTTTTTGGAAACCTTATCCTTCGCATAGAGGGACAGGATAATGTTTTCCTCATCCATATCCGTACATGCCACAAAAGATTCCATATTTTCAAGATTTTCTTCTTTCAGAAGCTCCTGATCACTTCCGTCTCCGCAGATGATCGTTGCGTCCTGGAGATGCTCGCTGAGAACCTCGCACCGCTCTCTGTTCTTCTCAATGATCGTCACATGGATTCCCATGCGCAGCAGTATGGCTGCCAGATAGTAGGTCGTTTCCCCTCCTCCGACGATCATTGTGCTGTGTACCTGATTCGTCTTTACTCCGATCTTCCGGAAAAATCCGCTGGCTGTCTTCGGCGTCGCCAGCAGTGACAGACTGTCGTTGGCATCGATCCGGTAATTTCCGTCAGGGATCACCACTTCCCCGTTGCGCTCCGCCACACAGATCAGAAGATCATTCCGCGGGCCGGAGACATCCTTCAGCTGCATTCCAACCAGTCTGGAGGCAGGCGGAACCTTGAACCGAAGCATTTCGATCCTTCCCTTGGAAAAACTGTCAATCTCGATCGCAGTCGGAAAACGGAGCAGCCGCGCCATCTCCTGAGCCGCCGCAAACTCCGGGTTGATGATCATGGAAAGTCCCAGCTCCCGCCGGATAAATTCCCGTTCCTCCCGGTACACAGAGTTGCGCACACGGGCAATGGTATGACACTTCGCCGCCTGGTGGGCGATCACACAGCACAGAAGATTCAGCTCATCGCTTCTGGACACGGCGATCAGAAGATCCGCATGCTCGATGTCCGCCTCTTTCAGCGTACCGTAACTGGCGCCGTTTCCGACGATTCCCATCACATCATACATACTGGTAATGTTCCGGATCACTGTGGAATCTTTATCCACAACCGTCACATTATTGTCCTCCTGACTGAGCTGTACAGCAAGTGCAGTTCCAACTTTTCCACACCCAACAATAATAATCTGCATTTCCTTTCACCGGTTTCCTCAGGTCACAGATCTTCCGGTTTCCTCCTTTGATTTTCATATTTTATGTAAGTCAAAGACCCCGCAGCAAGCTACGGGGCATCAAACTTGCAGCGCAGCAGAGCTGCGGGGTATTTGACCCTCGCGGCAGTCGCCAAATGGACATGCAAGCATGTCCGCTTGGCTCGTTGCCCGCGGAAATAAAAGTTATCGCTGCGGTTCCGCCGGCTGTCAATGACAGATGACGGGACGGCAGCAAATGGTCTGTTTCCTGTCCTTTATTGTTTTTTTATAAAGATTAAGAAATTATAACATACTTTATCCATAAGAGGAATAGCTTTTACAGAAATTTGATGAACTTCAGGAAGATCCCATCATGAACGATCAGAAACGTGAAAATCTGTTGAATCTGTCCCTGGACGCCACCACCGCCGAGCGCGCCGCCTCTTCTTCCCTGAGTACCGGTTATGACTTCACCGCAAAGACCTGGGAGGTCATCGTACAGTATCAGGGGGATATCTCCTTTCTGGAACAGGAGGGCGTCCGCATCACTTATCTGTTTTTCCAGTACGCAATCCTGACCCTGCCGGAACAGTTGGTGGATTATGTCACAAAACTTCCGCAGATCACCTACATGGAGATGCCCAAGCGGCTTTTTTTCGCCGACTTTGCCGGAAGAAGCATTTCCTGTATTCAGCCGCTTCAAGAAAGTTCTCAGGGATTCTTCGGCGACGGCGTCCTTCTTGCCTGCATTGATTCCGGCGTGGATTATACCCACCCGGCGTTCCGCAATGCGGACGGATCCACAAGGATCTTCGCCCTCTGGGATCAGACGATTCCCGGCAGCCCTCCGGAAAATTATCCCCTGGGAACCCAGTATACCCGCCAGCAGATCAACGAAGCACTCAGCGCACCCACCCCGGAAGAACGCAACCGTCTGGTACCCTCCAGAGATACCAGCGGTCATGGAACCGCTGTCCTGGGTATCGCCGCAGGAGGCGGCGGCAGCGAGGACAGTCTGTATCGGGGTGTCGCCTCCAAAGCGATCCTTCTGGTCATCAAGCTGGGCTCCTCTGAGCCCGACTCTTTTCCACGCACCACACAGCTGATGATGGCGGTGGATTACGCGGTCCGCACTGCGCTATTTCTCCAGAAACCCCTCGCCATCAACCTCAGCTTCGGGAACAATTACGGTTCCCACAGCGGCACTTCTCTTCTGGAAACCTACCTGAATCAGGTTTCCCGCCTCGCCCAGAATGTAATCTGCATCGGTTCCGGAAACGAAGGAATCTCCGCACGCCACGCCGCAGGGAACCTGTCGCCGTCGGAGACCAAAAGAATCGAATTTGCTATAGGGCCTTATGAACCTTCCATGAGCCTTCAGCTCTGGAAATCCTATACCGATACTTTTGATATTACGATCGTCGCACCGGACGGCACACGCATAGGACCTCTGCAGTCCATACTTGGAACCGTACGTTTCCGGGTCCGCACGACAGAGATCCTGCTCTATTACGGCATGCCTTCGCCTCACAGCCAGGCGCAGGAGATCTACCTGGATCTGCTCCCCTCTTCCGGCCAGTCCTTCATCAACAGCGGCATATGGGCGGTGGAACTCCATGCCAGGACGATCGTCATGGGCAATTATGATCTGTGGCTACCTGGATTTGCCGGGACGCAGACGCGTTTTTATCTGCCTGACCCGGAAACGACCCTGACGATCCCCTCCACGGCACGGTATGCCATCACCGTCGGCGCTTACAATCCCCGTTTTCAATCTTACGCGGACTTTTCCGGCCGGGGGTATACCCGCTTTTTTCAGGATATCAAACCAGACCTGTGCGCGCCGGGCGTGGATATCTCTGCCCCTGTCTCCGGCGGAGGATACGGTGCCTTTACCGGTACCTCTTTTGCCGTTCCTTTCGTGACGGGAAGCGCGGCGCTGATGATGGAATGGGGAATTCTTTATGGAAATGACCCATTTCTGTACGGAGAAAAACTGAAGGCATTTCTGATCCGGGGTGCAAGGCGGCTGCCATCGGAGTCGGTATATCCGAACCCGAGGCTGGGATATGGCGTACTGTGCCTGCAGGACAGTTTTCCGGTGTAAGGCCTGTACACAGACGGTACTGCAAAAAAGAAGTAACCGTTTAGTTCTTTTTATCTGCCTCCTGCATATTTGTGTACGGTTGCTTTGATTGCCCCTGGTCCGGCAATCATTTCCCGGAACATGGTTTCAATTTTTTCTCCCACGCCAGCCTGATAAAGGTCTGTAAAAAAGATACGCTCGTTGGAAAGAATCGGTTTCAGCTGATCCATAAATGTTTCCGGCTGACCCACTATGATATCCTTCAACTGTTCCTGAATCTCCTCATTCATCGGGTCAGGAGCAAGCTCATATTTTTTCCCTTCGTCATCCACAGCCAGCATGTACCGGAGCCATCCGGCAATTCCCAGCGGAATGGCGGTAAGACGTGACGCATCTCCATATTTCGCCGCATACGCTTTGATCGTCTCTCCGAAGCGGATTCCTACCATCTGAGAAACATCTACGGCAAGACGAAGATTGGTATCTCCCAGGTATTCATTGGGGAACCGGTCATTGAAAAGCTCATCGACAAATTTCTGCGGGGAAAGAATGCCCGGATCCGGTACGACAGGAAGTCCTTCATCATAGGCTACCATCCGTGCCATTTTCATCATATCCTCATCGGTATTCAGCATCTGGGCAAACAGCTCATATCCCAACGCTACTCCCAGAGGACCGGTAGCGGAATGTACCGGATTCAGACACACTGTTACTTTCATACGTTCCGACAGATTCACCGTCTCTCTGTCCGCCAGATAGACGCCAAAGCCTTTTTCCAGCGCGGGACGTCCATTGGGGAAGCTGTCCTCGATCACAAGATACTGAGGTTTTTCAGCGTTGACAAACGGTGCAATATAGGTCTTTTTTCCTGTGATGACCGGCTGCATATCTTCCACACCCAGTTTTTCAAGATCTTCGGCAATCTGCTCACTGGGGCGCGGTGTGATTTTGTCAATCATCGTCCATGGGAAAGAAACCGCTTTTTCATCGCTCACATAAGCTGCAAAACCTGAATCCACAAACCCAGCTTTCTGCCACTCCTCTGTCATCGTCAGCACAGACTCACGAAGTTTTGCACCGTTCTGAGAACAATTATCCATAGATACCAGCGCAAGAGGATATTTTCCCGCCTGATACCGTTCATAAAGCATCGCTGTCAGCACTGCCATCGCTCCGACCGCCTGGTCGGGACCATTCTTGATATCAGATTCCACAAAAGGAAACCATGTTCCATCGGCTTTCTGCAAGGCATATCCCTTTTCCGTAATCGTAAAAGAAACCATCTGCAGGGAAGGACTGGCAAAAATTTCCCTGAGCCGCTTCCACTGCACCGGATCGGAGGACTGAGCTTTTACTGCTTCGGCAAAGGATCCCAGAACCTTGTATTCTCTGGTCCCATCCCCATGCAGAATCACGCTCAGCCCCAGATTGTCATAGGGTTCGTAAATTTTGTCTACCACATCATAATCAAACGTCTCCACGCAGGTAATCCCCCGATCCAGCGCTCCTTCCTCCAGGAGGCCGTCCGCAATACCTCCGATAAATACACGGAAAATATTGCCAATTCCAAAGTGCACCCATTTCGGTTCTTTTTTTGCCTTTTCTGAAACTGTCTCCACATCATAGCCCGGAAGCTTGATTCCCGCTTTTTCCCACAGCTCCTGATTTTTGATTCCATTCCTTGTTAATTTCATGATCGTTCTCCTGTTTCTCTTTTCTTCTCTTGATGCTTATACGTTCAGAGCATGTCTGAAAATTACTTTCTGTAAATCGTAAGTATAGTATAGATTCTATTCTTTGATAAATCTATTGGTGAAAAACACACTATTTCTCTCTCTTTTTTGTTCGTTTATGACAATTCAGCCAACTGAGCTGTTACGTTCGTTGTAACCGTTCGTTCTCGTTATGTCCCTTGTTTACATTGCATTTTTATTACTCGTATAATAAACTAAAGCTGAAGGAGGCTATGATTATGGATTTGATGGAACTTTTACTGAACCGGAGAAGTATCAGAAAGTATACAGGGGAACGGATTTCCGAAAAAAATCTGGAGAAAATTCTGCAGGCGGGGCTTGCGTCGGCATCCGGGCGAAATCGGAAACCCTGGGAACTTGTGGTCGTACAGGATCGGGAGATGTTGGAAAAACTTTCCCATTGCCGGACAGGCGCCGCGAAAATGCTGGAAAAGGCAGGGTGTGCAATTCTGGTCTTTGCGGATATGGCGAAAACGGATGTGTGGACGGAAGATTGTTCCATTGTCATGAACAATATGCATCTGATGGCTGCCAGTCTTGGGCTTGGAAGCTGTTGGATCCAGGGGCGGCTCCGGGAGGCAGAGAATGGACAGACGGCCGATGCGTACTGCCGTAATCTGCTCCAGGTTCCGGATGGCTATGCGCTGGAGGCAATCCTTTCCGTAGGAGTTCCTTTGGAACACCCGGAACCGCATCGGGCAGAGGAACTGGCAGCTGAAAAAGTACACTACGAAACCTGGACAACACAGTAAGCCTTTCTGCGCTGCCGGTTACAGAGTATCAGCTGAAAAAACATTTTTGATTGAGAACACATTTGAAAAGAACCCGGCCACTCGCCTGCCTATTTTTCGAGTGGTCGGGTTCTTTCATCAAGAATATATTGGACTTTTACAGTTTCCACAGCCGATAACGGTTAAACGCCGCCAGCACTTCCTGCTTTCTCGGCATTGCCAGGTTCACCGGGAGGTAACTTCCTTCCGCCAGACCTGCCAGCCCTTCTTTTTTTACCAGTTCCATCACCTTGTCCGCAGCCTGCTGCATCGTGATCTTACCATTCACAGCTTTCTTCTGCACCCAGATAAGCATCCAGCCGATCGCCAGCGTCTGCTCGGAATCCACGAGCTGTTCCAGTCCCCGCAGAATCAGGTTTTCCCGGTTCAGCTGAATCTGGTCTTTTCCCATTACCTTCATCTTGATCCGGTCTTCACGGACAAAATTCAAATCTCTTTCCGGACAGCGTTCAAAGGACGGCAGATCCGGCTTGCCCTCTGGAATAGAAACAGCCGGGAACTGCTCCGCCTCTTTCTTTGCCAGGGCGGTGATATCCTTCGGCCGATACTGCTCCATCTGAAGAATGCAGTCGGCGATATGGAAATAAGCCCCGGAACTTCCGGCTACCAGGATCGTAGAAATCCCGCAGGTTTCAAACAGATACCCTGCCCGTTCAATAAACGGAGTGATCGGTTCCTGATTCCGGTGAACGACTCTCTGCATCAGTTCATCCCGCACCATAAAGTTGGTGGCGCTGGTGTCCTCGTCGATGAGCAGAAGTTTCGTTCCGCTTTCCATCGCCTCCACCACATTTGCCGCCTGAGAAGACTTCCGCTGGCGTCTTCCGTATAAAATTCCTTCGTGTTTTTCCCGCTGGGCAGATCGTTGACAAACATGGAAATATCTGTCTTCTTGACGCTCCGCCCATCCTCCGCGCGAATCTTCACAGCCGTGTCGTCGGTGATCACATACTCCCGCCCATCTCCTGCGATATGGTTGTAGACGCCAAGCTCCAGTGCTTTCAGCAGCGTGGATTTTCCATGATACCCGCCTCCGGCAATCAGGGTAATTCCCTTGCGGATTCCCATTCCGCGGATCATCCCGCGGTGGGGCAGTTCCATCGTCACTTCCATGGTTTCCGGAGACTGGAAAGGCACGCTGGAACGCATCGGTCTCTGGGACACGCCGGATTCTCTCGGCAGTACGGAACCATTGGCAACAAACGCACACAGCCCCATCTTCGGTAGCTGCTCACGGATATACGCCTGATCATCCGCCAGTTCTGCTGCTTTTTTCACTCCTTCTTTGGAAATCTTCCGGTAAAACAGTGTGCTCTCCACACATTCTGGAAGAAACTCAAACAGGATCCGGATCAGTTCCCCCGAACAGATCGTTCTTCCTCTTGCGGGAAAACCGATTTCCATCCGAATGCGGATGCTTCCATCTTTCGGATTGATCTGACAGGCAGTTCTTTCCAGGATCTCCTGTCCCGGACGGCTCACCGCCATCAGGCCGCTCTTTCCCGACCCTCTGGCTTTATGATTGAACGTTTCAATTTTTCTGCCGTACAGTCTCAGCAGATGATCCTCCAGAGCAATTCTGCGGTGTCTTTCCCGGTAAAGTTCCTCCGGAAATCCCGCCTGTCCGCCGTCCACCAGCACACTCACCCGCGACGGCGTCGCGAACGGATCTCCCTGCACGTGTTCAATAAAAAGGCTGTAGCTGCCGAACCGGTAGCCTCCTCTGGTGTCCTTATATGCCGGATAACTTTTTCTGTCGATTGCCTCCAGAATTCTTCTCAAATCTTCTGCTCTTTTCATGTCTGAAACTCCCTGCTCTGATTGTTGATCCTTTTTCCTGACAGTTCACCCGTACAACGTTCGCTAAACAACTGAACTGTCCCATCTTTTCCTCTTTCCTGACGCACTTGCTGCGTCATCATGGTAGATTTGGAAGTTTACTTCCAAACTTTTCCTTATTTCTTCTCCACTCCATAGCTTTCTGCCAGTTTCCGGAACGCCGGAAGTGCCCTCTGGATCTGCTCCGTAGTCACGCAGTAAGCAATCCGCACATAACCCGGGCATCCGAAATCATCCGCCGGAACCAGCAGAAGTTCCTGCTCCTTCGCTTTTTCGCAGAAAGCCACTGCATCCGGTTCCAGCGCCCGGACAAACAGATAAAACGCTCCATCCGGATGCACGCAGGTATACCCGTAGCTTTCCAGCGCCTCGTACAGCAGATCTCTGTTTTTCCGGTAGACGGAAAGATCCGACACCATTCCCTGGCAGCGGGCGATCACATGCTGCGCCATGGACGGCGCGCACACATATCCCAGCGCACGTCCCGCTCCGCAGACTGCCGCATACAGATCCCCGGCATCTGCCGCCTCGTCCGGCACAAGGATATAGCCGATCCGCTCTCCCGGCATGGACAGGGACTTGCTGTAAGAATAGCATACCACCGTATCCCTGTAATATTTTGTCAGATAGGGAACAAAAACATCCCCGTATACCAGCTCCCGGTAAGGTTCGTCCGCGATCAGATAAATCGTATGACCGTATTCTTTCTCTTTGCTCTCCAGGAACGCCGCCAGCCGCAGGATACTCTCCTCTGTGAAAACCACGCCGGAGGGATTGTTCGGAGAATTTACAAAGATTCCTTTTGTATGTTCATTGACCGCCGCTTCCAGCCGGTCAAAATCAATCTGGAAAGTCTCGCCGTTGGTGGCAGCCGGAACAAAATGTCCCCCTGCCGCCTCCACGAAAACCTTATATTCCGGAAAATAAGGGGTAAAGATGATGTACTCGTCTCCGGGAACCGTCATCGCTTCCAGAGTAATCCGCAGGGAAGCGGCGGCTCCGCAGGTCATATAGAAATTGTCAGGACGGAAATTAGTCTGAAATCTGCGGTTCAGATCATCGGCGATCGCCTTTCGCACTTCCAGATCACCCTGTGCGGAGGTATAGCCGAACAGGTACACATCGTCACGGGTATCCAGCAGTTCCTTGAACACCTGATGCACCTCTTCAGGCGCCGGAACATTGGGATTTCCAAGGCTGAAATCAAATACGTTCTCCGCGCCGATTTCCGCCGCACGCTTTTTGCTGTACTCGAAAATCTCCCGGATCACCGACCGGTTCTTTCCCAATTCTGTCATTTTCTCTGAAATCATCTTTTCCTCCTTCCTGACGCACTTGCTGCGTCATCATGGTAGATTTGGAAATTTACTTCCAAACTTCCCACTCCTTCTTCTTTTTATTTTCCTTCATTTTATCAAACACCGGCAGAAATGTAAACGTCAGCGGTTCTCTCTCCCCGGTTCTGATATGACGCCAGCACACCACCGCCGAGATCCCAAGACAGCCCAGTTTCCAGGCCGGAAACATCACTGTTCTCAGACAGCCAGCCGCAAAACACACAAACGTCAGGACCGAACGGTACAGGTGCGGACGCACCACAAGAACCAGAGAAAACAGCAGATACAGAACCGCCAGCAGCACCACCGGTTTCAGCGCCGGGTACAGTCCCAGAAGGACACCAAAGGATACTGCGATGGCTTTTCCGCCTTCTCTGAAATGCATCAATGGCCAGGCATGCCCCACAACCGGAGCCAGCAGGATCAGTGCGAACGCCGGATTCTCCGGCGACAGGTTCTTCAGCGCCAGATGCACCGGGAAAAATCCCTTGCCAAGTTCCAGCAGCAGTACAAAGGTTCCCACCAGCGGCCCAGCCGCCGCAAACGCATTGAACGTTCCCGGGTTCTGATCCTTTCCCATCCGGGTCACATCCACATGGCACAGCTTCTGCGGCACGATTTTGGCGAACAGAATACTTCCGCTGAGATATCCCAGAAGAGTATAAAAGAATTCTCTCATATCTCCACCTTCCCTTTCAATCAACATTTGTTCTATATCTTCACCGTTCCATACAAAACTTCACAGAACATGCAAATTACAGAAATACATTTTCATCTGCATTTCGAAGTTCATCTATATATGTTCTTCCTCTTCGCACAGCTGCTCCATAAGGTGGACAATCTCCGCCGCTGCCTGCGGATGGGCGTTTTCTTTCTGCGCCTGGCGCATCCGCTCCCTTGCGCCGTTCTGTTCCATCAGGCGCCGCCCTTCCGCGATCTGACGCTCTCTTGTCCGCGCCGCCACAGACATTCCGCGGTGGCAGAAAAACTCGACATTTTTCTCCTCGCATCCCGGAATCGGCGCAGTGTGGATCATCGGGATTCCCGTCACTGCCGCTTCCGTACTGCTGAGACCTCCGGGCTTGGTAAAAATCACGTCGCATGCCGCCATGTATTCCGCCACATGGCGGGTGTATCCCACCACGCGGACATCCGGGTTTCCATGAAACTGAAAACGCAGCGTATGCTCCCGGCGCTTGTTGTTTCCGCAGATGATGACGATCTGCTCTCCGTTTTTATTTCCCTGTGCCAGCTCTCTGGCAAACAGATGAATCTTTCCAAATCCCATGCTCCCGCTCATCACAAGAAAAATCTTTCTGTCTTTCGGCAGCTGCAGATGATCCCTTACTCCGTCGCGGCTCATCGTGCGGACAAACTGTCTCCTTACGGGAATTCCGAGCGGCAGCAGCTTCTCCCGTGGAATTCCGTAGGAAGCAAACTCCTCGATCAGATCCTCATGGGGAATCACATAGTAATCGCAATCCGTCTCTTCCCAGAACGGAATACAGGTGTAATCCGTCGCAACCGCCACGGTCTTCTGGGGCAGCCACCCTTTTTTCTTCATATAGGTAAAGGTTTCCGCCGGATAGAGATGCGGCGTCACCAAAATATCAAAATGTTCTTTTTCCAGATACCGTTTCAGCGGTTTCGCCAGGCGTGCGTTTGCATAGTAAACCGGTGACTTGCATTTGATCTTCCGCACCAGCTGCCCCGCCTGATAAACCATGCCGAATACTTTCGGCATCAGAGTCACGGTTTTTACATACCCGCCGCCGACCAGCGCGGATGTGTGCTTTCTTCCGAAGCTCATCATGTCCAGCATGACAGCTTCGTGGCCCTGCGCCTCCAGCTGTTCTTTGATCGCCTGACCGGCGGCATTGTGTCCTTCTCCTGTGTTGCAGGACAGTATTAATACTCTCACTTGAATGGTTCCTTTTCTTTCTGTTTTTTTATGTCCTTATTATATCAGACTCCAAAGATGCGTCAAGGTTTGGGGGCAGAGAAGAACGGGACGAAACCGAGGAAAGGGCAGGCTGCGGCGGCTGTGGGGCGCGGGACGGCGGTCGGCGAAGGACGGCTGGGGCGCTGAAGAAAATCTAAGCCGTCGGGCGGTCCCGGAACGGGCACCGGAGCAATTCGCTGTGAAGGCCTGATGCCTTCCCAGCTCAGTGCTCCTCAGGCTCAGTGCGCGTTTGCACTTCGCCTGTCCCGTTCCGGGATCGCCCGACGACTAAGATTTTCTAATCAGCGCCGCAGATGTCCTTTGCCGACCGCCGTCCCGCGCCCCACAGCCGCCGCAGCCTGCCCTTCCCTCGGTTTCTGGTTTTCTCTGGCGGTAGGAGGGGGTGATGTGACTATTTCAGGATTAATCTGAGTTACACTTGGGTTAGCTGAACGGTTCGTGAATGGGTTTTTCCGATGGGAAAGAGAATTGTGCTTTTGTGGGGAATCGATTATAATGGTGGGGTATGATTGGTGAATTGTTTGAAAAGAGGTGTCGGTTTTGAAGAAGCGGTTTTATTTGATCGATGGGATTCGCGGGTTGGCAATCGTGAATATGGTTTTGTTTCATTTTTTTTATGATGTTTTTATTTTGTATGGCCGTCAGCCGGACTGGTATGACAGAACCGGGACGTTTCTTTGGCAGCAGGGGATTTGTTGGACGTTTATTTTGATTTCTGGGATGGTCTGGCATTTGGGGAAGAAAGGCAGTCTGAAGCGTGGTCTGCTTTTGAATTTCTGGGGATTGGTGATCTCGGCGGTTACCTGTGTTGCGGAGCCTCAGGCGGCGGTCTGGTTCGGGATCTTGAATTTTATTGGTTGTGCGGTGCTTTTGATGATTCCTTTGGACCGGATCTTTCGCAGATTTCCTCCTGTCGCCGGAATTGTTGTGAGTATGGTTCTTTTTTTTCTTTTTCGGGATGTGCAGAGTGGTGTGCTGGGGCTGGCTTCTCATCCGCTGGCTGTGCTGCCGGATGGGCTGTATCAGTCGAGAGTTCTGACGCCGTTTGGGTTTCCATTTCCGGGGTTTCGGTCCAGTGATTATTTTCCGATCCTGCCGTGGTTTTTTCTGTTTTCAGCCGGGTATTTCTTTTTTCCGATCCTGCAGAAAAGTCAGAAGCTCCAGAATGTGTTTTCTGTCCGGATTCCTGTGCTTTCCAAACTGGGAACGTGGAGTCTTTGGATTTATCTGATCCATCAGCCGGTGGCTATGGGAATCTGTATGCTGCTGTTTCATTGAAAAAAGCACAATTAGTATAAACAACGATAAATCCCTCACCGAACCAGTAAGGTATTTATCGTTGCTCATACTAGGCTTCGTCTGCTTTCGGACGGACCTGATCTTGTTTTATTTTATGCCTTATTTTATATTTTGCTTTTTACTTTTTTCCTGAAGTATTTCTGAACCTGCACCTGTTTCTTCCCGGCTCGCCATCTCTCTCTTTCTTCTGGTCACCAGACCGCCGATCCGTCCCGTCTCCTTCGCGGTCAGGGTGCGCCAGCCGTTTTCCAGCACGCGGTCCAAAAGTCCCAGTTCACCGGCAATCTCATATTTCAGCACTTCATCCGGTGTCAGATTGTTCAGATCGATCTTCTTTTTTCCAGCCACAGAAAAACCACACTCCTTTCCCGTAACAGTTCACCGCCTGTGAACCGTTACCCTATCTATCTGAGAGTGTGGCCTGTTTTTTCTGTTTTATTCATGTTCCAGCCATTCAATATGTCGGCGCAGACCTTCCTCCAATGGCGTAGATGGCAGCTTCACTCCGGCATTTTTCAGCTTTTCCAATGTGTAGCTTCTCTCACACAGATGTCCGGAAAACTCCGGATGAGCCTGTGCGTATCCTTCCAACGAGATTTCCTCGATCGTCACAGGATGACCGGTGATCTTTCCGATCAACTCATAGTAGACACGATTCTCCACCGCTTTCGGTCCGCCGATACAGAAAATCTCATGGAACGTTTTTTCCTTGTCCACACAGTCCAGCATACTTTCCGCAAGATCTTCCGCAAAAGTGGGCTGAGTCAAATACCTGCCTCCGCCCACCAGACGCAGCGGACGGTCCGCACAGATATGCTCCAGAAGATTTTTCTGGCGGCTGTGCTCCGGATAACAGCCGATGAGAAATCCGGGGCCGTAAATATGTCCCGGCCGAAACAGTGTCCAGTTCAGACGGCTGTCCTGCGCCGCAAGAAATACCTCTTCCATCTGCCGTTTCAAGCCCGCGTAAGAAGAATCATGGACATAAGCCTCTCCATTTTCATCCTGCGGAACCTTCTTGTGGTCCGGATCGTAAACCGAATCCCATCTCATCTGACAGTCATTGAGCGCCTTCGCAAATGCTTCTTCCTCGTTTCTGTCGACCGTGATGGGATGTACTCCCTCCGGAAGGGAACGTTTTCCCCTGGTAACCGTCCAGACTTCATTTCCCTGCTTCAGCGCCATCCTTGCCAGTGTCCCGCTGAGACCGCCGCTTCCTCCCAAGATCAAAATCTTCATTTCTTCCTTACCTCCTACTCCTCAAACGATATCCTTGCCGCTCCGTCATTGACTGAAATCTTCAGTTCTTTTTCCCCTTGGCCTCCTTCCAGAGATTCCCAGCTGTTCTGATCTCCAATCTGCAGCATCCCGTCGCCGACGGATGCCTTCCATCGGTAATCTTCCTGAGTCCCTGCCAGAGTCCCCCGGATCACCCCGTCCCGGCATTCCATTGAGATTTCCGGGCTCTCCAGCCTTTCTGCGTTAATCACTCCATCTCTCAATGCAAGGGTAACGGATTTCGATGCCGTCATATCTCCCGTTTCCAGATAACCGTCGCCCATATCAAAAGAAATGATCCCTGCATGAATGGTTCCGCTGTTTTTCCACGCACCATCGGGAAGCTGTACGTTCATCTCTTCCACCTGCAGATTTCCCGTCTCGAAGTAGCCGCTTTCAGAAGAAATTTCCAGACTGTCCAGTTCAAGACCCTCCGGCAGAAAAATAACCACCTTGTCGTCCTCTGTTCTGTCCGCTTCGCTGAGATTCTCCAGTGTTATTGTCTCGTTGTCAAACGTTGCCTGGATTCTGTCATTCTCGCTGGTTTCCACCTGCAGAGTTTCCCCGGATACCTGACAGAACAAAACTGCCGCTGCCGAAAGATTTACACGAATCCGCTGAACACCTTTCCACGCCACAGGTGTATAAGCCTTCAGGGTTATGCTGCCTTCCTGCTGAGTAGCAATCTGCCCCTGCGCATAGTCATCCTGCATTCCATCCCAGGTTTCTTCCACCACCGAAGCACTTTCCAGTTCCTGCTCGATCTCCTGAAACAGTTTGTCACTTGTAATACCATCCAGTCCTTGGGACAGGCCGTCTTCCAGGCTGTTTTCCACTTCATCCATCACACCGTCCATAATGCCGCCCACAAAACCACTGATCGCTCCTGTCAAGCCTCCCTGTTCGTGTCCCTCTGTATTTTCCTGGGAATACCTGACAACGGTTTCTATCCGCAGCGATGTAAAATTAACAATTCCTATAACAAGAAGCAGCACAAACACTGCTCCAATCACTCCAAGGGCAATCCACAGTGGCGCATGGTTCTTTTTTTGGGTCGGTGTCATTGGCTGCTCAAAAGATTTTTTCCAGAATTCTTCCTGACCGCCTTCGGAGTGGATCATGCGGGAAACCTTCTCCGGGCTTCCCAGTTCCCGGATAACTTCCTGCTCCCGCTCCGGGCCTGCCGCTTCAAAGTACTGCTCATAATAGTCCAGGGCATCGTCCCTCTCATCCTTCGGCAGATCCATGAGCAATGTTTCCAGCCGGTATAAAAATTCCTGTTTACTCATATCCCTTCCTCCTCGTCAAACAATCTATTGATTTTTGCTGCATAATTTTTCCATTCAATCCTATACAGGCGAAGCTGTGCCTGTCCCTGTTCTGTAATCTTGTAATACCGCCGGTTCCGTCCGCCGAATTCCTGATCGTAGGTACTCAGACATCCGTCTTTCTGCAGACGCCGCAGCACCGGATACATAGTGGATTCGGAAATGTCGAGTACCTTCCGGACATCCTGGGTAATCTTGTAGCCATAGGTTCCATCGTCTTCCTTTCCCACAACCGCAAGAACTACCGCGTCCAGAAGAGCGGCTCCTGTGTTGAATACCATTCGATTCCTCCTTTCGTCTGCCGAAATGTATCATCTGTCTTCCGCTTCTTTCTATGAGATTTCTGAAGATTGTTTATCGCCGCGGGCAGCGAGCCAAGCGGACGTGCTTGCATGTCCATTTGGCGGTGTTGTGTGCCGGTGGCACACGGTTAACGCCGACCGGAGCGGAGCGAAGACCAAAAACCCCGCAGCTCTGCTGCGTTACAAATTTGATGCCCCGTAGCCTGCTGCTGGGTTTTTGATTTGTTTCTGTCTATATAATATTATATACCATATAGTATTATACATGTCAATATATATGATATTTCTTTTCCTCACACATCATCCATATTATAAAAAACACCGGCTCAATCACGTTTTTCATCTTCTATACGTGGCTGAGCCGATGCCTTTTCCGCATTTGCTGCGTAAAAATATTTTTCCTAGAGCGTGTTTGAAAATTGCTTTCTGCGAGATGTGCGTCACAGTTTGTAGGAAATTTGTTCCGAAATCAGGAGGCGTAGCGGGCTACGCTGACTGATTTTGGGGCGAATTTCCCGCAAAGTGGGGCGTGCAGATTGCAGGAATGAATTTTCAAACACGCTCTAGGTTATTCCGCTACCTTCATCTTCATCCTGTCGTACGTACTCTGTATCAACTCCTCTCTTTCCGTCTGCTGCTGTGTATACTTGTATCTACCATACAACTGGTATAATTCTTCATCCATATCAGAATAATATCTCACGGTGTCAATCCGCCCATTGATGCTTTCATAAATTTCTTTCGCCTTATCATTTCTGCAATACCGATCCACGAAAACCTTTTGGTTCACTGTTATTCCCTCTGTTAGAAATTTTCCGCCGCCTGACCCATATTGTTTTTCATCCCGCTTAAATCCAATTCCGCTGGTCACCTCATCGCTGAGCATAAAATCAAGAAACGCAAACGCCTCTTCCGGATGCTCCGTATTTCTGTTCACCGCCGCATACAACGTAACCATCGCAGTCACGCCTCCATCCTTGTTTGGCAGTGTAAATCCCACCGGCTCTTCCTCCAATGACGCGCTGACCTCGGAATAAAATGTCTCATCTCCCCAGCCTGTCAGACCCATTTCCATTGATTCCTCTGTGGAAGTATTGCTTTCTTCAAACAAAAGTGCCTCATCCAGACATGCTGCCAGTTCTTCTTTGGAAAAAGTCAGTTCGCCTTTCTGATAATCTGCAAGTTTTCCAAAAAGGAAAGGGAAACTGGAAGACCACATATGATTTCCCAACGTACTCTTGAGCGCCGGATTTTCGGATGTATACACCTCTTCCCAGGAAGCAGGCTGCTCCACGCCCTGTACATCCTTCTGGGGAATCATATATGCACAGTATCTGTAATATACAGGAAGCAGAACCTGACCATCCTCTGTCCTGCCAGCTTCCAGAATTGTCTGATTCCACTGTTCCGGTTTCATGTATTCCGCATTTTCCATATACTCGTCCAGCGGAAGGAACAGATCCGATTCCATTACCTTTTCCGGATTACTGAATAGATACGAGATGTTTTCATTCTCGCTCACAGGACAGGCGAGAACAAAAACATCCGGCCCGCCGCCTGACATAATCTCTGTTCGAATTTCCGTATTTTTCATATCAGCGGTTTCATTATGTGAAAGTTCAATCACTTCCACCTCCATGCCTCCGCAGTATTTCTTCCAGTCTTCCGCCAATCCGCCTACATCATTCCACCCATCTGCACAAATGGTAAGCACTTCCTTCTCTTCTTCCGCGTCCTGATTTCTCCCTTGACATCCTGCAAGAAACACTGTCATGATTCCAAACATTAACAACATTCCTGTCTTTTTCATATTCCCGCCCCCTTCCTTGAATTTCCGGCAGCTCCGATCGTTTGTTTCTGTTTCTATACATTCAGGATATCATATTCGCAGAATATATACACTATTTTTCTTAATTTTTCTGTCTTTTCTTATAGCAGACGATCCTCGGCTCTGTTCCGGCGCACTTATAATCGCACACGAGAAGATACCTGTCGTCTGCGACGATTCCATAGCACCTCTCACTTCCCGGAATCTCAATCTGATTTCCCAAATACACCTTGTTGTCTTCCAGCAGCTTTACTGTCTGGCCGTTGGAAAGCGGGTATTCCAGATTGACAAAAGAACCGATCAGCAGGTTCAGGTCTTCCACATGCAGCCCGGGGATTCCGAGAGCATTAAATTCCCGGATCAGATTCTTTTTGAATTCCAGAAACGCATCGGCTCCTTCTCTCTTTATGTATTCCGCCGCTATGCAGCTTCCTCCGAACGGATGGCCGTCTGTTTTCTGGCATCCGCCGCATTCTTCCCTTCTGCCGCACTGGCTGCAGCAGTCTGCTCCGCAAATTGATTTCATATCGTTTTCCTTCCTTTCTGCTTCTTATACCGGAGTCCCTACTTCGATCAGGTTCCCGTCCGGGTCATAAAAACGAAGAACCTTCTGACCCCAGCTGTGTGTCATCAGACGATTGACATACTTCGTAGACGGGTACAGATTTTCAAGCTTTTGAGCAAATCTCTCGATATCTCTTTCCTCAAAATACAGCTCACAGGAATTACTTTCCGGAACGATCTCTTTTCCAAGAAACTTCCTCCATATCCTCTCTTCCTGGAGCACAAGTCCTTCCGTCAGGATCACATTCCCATCAAAATCACGTATTACTTCCAAGCCAAACAGATCATGGTAAAATTGTTTTGATTTCTCGATATCTTTTACCACAATCAATATATTTTTCAGTTTCACTACTTCCTGCCTCCCGCAAATTTTACCCTTTCCCTCAGTTCCTCGCTGAATCCTTCCAGGTCTTCCAGACTGATGGCTCCTTCCTCAAGCAGGCGGATGAGATTATGGATCATTTTTGATCGGCTCATTTGCACCTGAACCCCGGCTTTTTTCTGATCTTCCCAGATGCGTTTTTCCAATCTCCAGAACTTTGTGGATGGATTTTCCTCTCCGCTCAGCAGTTCCACATATTCTTTGTCC